>Ga0153917_1000015_pt1 | contig 233672 bp, 222 predicted proteins | sample TSFL001MetaG_FD_104695 | JGI IMG/M metagenome (GOLD analysis project Ga0153917, IMG submission 104695) | Attine ant fungus gardens microbial communities from Florida, USA - TSFL001 MetaG | ecosystem: Host-associated > Fungi > Mycelium > Unclassified | place: USA: Florida, Paynes Creek Historic... | reverse complement strand
TCAGGTTCAGGTTCAGGTTCAGGTTCAGGTTCAGGTTCAGGTTCAGGTTCAGGTTCAGGTTCAGGTTCAGGTTCAGGTTCAGGTTCAGGTTCAGGTTCAGGTTCAGGTTCAGGTTCAGGTTCAACACTAACTGCTTCTTGCTGAACCGCAAGCTGATTTTCTGGATTTAAATTTTGTACTGGTTGCTGAACTGCTGGTGCTGCAATCTGGGTAACTGGCGTTGCACTTACAGTGACTTCATTTAAGCTCATCGGTCTAAACGCAAGCAAGCGTAACACCGTCATTTCAAAGCCTTGCTCCTGCGTCACCGCAAGTTGTAGCTCAGCACGCCCTTTGCAGGCAATTTGATAATAAAGCTGTAAGTCCTGAGCAGAAATTGACTTCGAAAGCTGCAAAATTTTCTGATTGATTTCTTCACTATATTTCAGTGCAAGATCTGGTAAATATTGCAATAAAGCTAGTTCATGTAAGGTTGAAACCAGTTGATCCAGAACCAGAGACACATCGAGAGCTTGCTGTCTAAATTGCAACAATAACTGACTCACGCGTGCTTGCTGATTTTGATGAATTGCCAAAATCAGATCATAAATAATAGTTCGGTCAATCAGGCCCAACATATCTTTGACATCTTGATGATGTACGGCGCCCTGACCATAGGCAATCGCCTGATCTGTTAATGACAATGCATCACGTAAAGAGCCTTGTGCAGACTCGGCAATTTGCCAAATCGCATCCTGATCCGCCTCAATGTGTTCTTTATTTAAAATCGCGCTTAAATGTTCTGTAATTTCATCGACAGCCAAAGGACGCAAGGTAAATTGCAAGCAGCGCGAGATGACGGTAATCGGTAATTTTTGTGGGTCTGTGGTCGCAAACAGGAATTTGACATGTTCAGGCGGCTCTTCCAAAGTCTTTAACAAAGCATTGAATGAATGCGTTGAAAGCATGTGTACTTCATCGATCAGGTAGACTTTGAAACGACCTTGAGTTGGTGCATAAGGAACATTGTCGAGTAACTCACGGGTATCTTCTACTTTGGTCCGTGATGCCGCATCGATTTCGATCAAGTCGATAAAGCGGCCTTCATTCACCGCCTTACATGTAGTACATACTTCACACGGCGTCGACGTTACACCTGTTTCACAGTTTAAGCATTTGGCTAAAATACGGGCAATTGTGGTTTTACCAACGCCACGCGTACCCGTAAACAAGTATGCATGGTGCAAACGGCCGCGTTCCAGTGCGCTAGTTAAAGCACGAGAAACATGGTTTTGCCCCACTAACTCATTGAAATTACGTGGACGGTATTTTCTTGCCAGTACTTGATACATGTATGCTCCTTTTCGCCTGTTAAGCATACTGTTTTTTTGAAAGACTGTGAACGAATACGCGTCTAATTGATCAAGATTAAGTACATTCTTTAATTTTTAAGGCTGATTTCTAGCGTTTCCCTTGGTTTTATACAAGACTTGCACCAACATTCAACTCAAGGGACAATACACACCAATTTAAATGTTGTTGGTTTCATTTCCCATGTCTCAATCTTTAGCGGTACTCGGCGGCATTACCGCAGAACAATTTCTTAATGAATATTGGCAAAAAAAACCATTATTGGTTCGGAATGCCATGCCTGAAATTATTGGCCTCTTAGAGCCAGCAGATGTACAAGAGCTTGCATTGGAAGAACACGTCACTGCCCGCCTGATTCGTCAAAAAAATAAAAATCCAAATGAGTGGCATGTTAAATCAGCACCACTGACCAAAGGTGACTTCCAGAAATTACCGAATCTATGGACACTGTTAGTTCAGGCAGTTGATCATTACTCATTCGATATTGCAGAGTTATGGAAAAAATTTCCGTTTATCCCGCAATGGCGTCGCGATGACATCATGGTGTCTTATGCACCAAAAGGCGGTTCGGTTGGAAAACACTTCGATTTTTATGATGTGTTCTTGGTACAAGGTCATGGCCATCGTCGTTGGCAATTAGGTCAAATGTGTGACGAATCAACCCAGTTTATTCCAGATCAGCCATTAAAGCTTTTATCTGAAATGGATGTGCATTTTGATGAAGTACTCGCACCAGGTGACTTACTCTATGTACCACCGGGCTTATCGCATTACGGCGTTGCAGAAGATGACTGCTTAACCTTCTCATTTGGTTTCCGTATGCCAAATCTGTCAGAGATGATTGATCAGGTCAGTGATAAATTCGCAGAAAATACCTCACTCAAGAATCCATTGGCAGATATCGCACGTCAACAGACTACACATCTGGGTGAAATTAATAGCACTGAGTTTGCCTATTTAAAAACTCAACTATTAGACTACCTCACCCAAGCGCCTGAATTTGATGCTGCAATCATGGCCTACATGAGTGAAGCAAGCTATCCAAATAACATTCCTGAACCTGAAGAAGTGGATGCGAATGATGTGGCTGAAGTGATTGGTGCGGATTACCAGATTATTTTAGAGCCTGCTTCAAGATTGCTTTACAGAAAACAGGGCGATTCTTTTGAATTCTGGGCAAATGGCGATACCGTTTGTATTTCAGCAGCATTCATGCCTTATTTAAAACAAATTGCAGATGGTGAAAGCCTATTACTGGATGAACGTTTTAATGAAGCGGAAATTCTGGAAGATATCGCACTCTTGCTCAACAATGCGATTGTGATGTTATTACCTCCGAATTAAACCCTATCCTCTCCAACATCTGGCCCGATAGAGAAGACTTTTCCCTGTCGGGCTACACCAAAGGGAACCAAGAAAAATAAATCCCTACTTTTTATATTGATTACATTTTATTGCTTGAATAAGATAATTTTTTTAATAGACTAAATTTAATTCATTACAAAAAACATTGAATAGAAATCATGCTTATATAACAGCAAGGAGTACCACTTGTGTTTAAAAAAATATTAGGTTTTTCTTTTCTCGCGACCTCTCTGATTCTACAGACGAGCCATGCCTGTACTCGTGCAGTTTATCTAGGAAATAACAACCATATCATTACTGCCCGATCAATGGACTGGAAAGTAGATGTTGGTACTAACCTCTGGATTCTGCCCAGCAATGTGATAAGAGACAGCAATGCTGGCCCCAAATCACTGAAATGGAAAGCCAAGTATGGCAGTGTGATCGCCACAGGTTATGACATTTCAACAACCGATGGCATGAATGAAGCAGGCTTGGTCGCAAATGTGCTATGGCTCGTTGAATCTCAATATCCAGATACCAAGCATTCGAATAAACCTCAACTCAGCATTTCTGCTTGGGCTCAATATGTACTCGATAATTATGCGACTGTTGCCGAGGCGGTCAGCGCGTTAGAAAAAGAACCTTTTGACCTGATTACTGACAGTGTACCTGGTGAGCAACGTCTTACGACCTTACATTTATCGATTTCAGATAAAACTGGAGACAGTGCAATTATTGAGTATATTGGCGGCAAACAAGTGATTCACCATGATAAAAAATATCAGGTTATGACCAACTCACCGACCTTTGACCAGCAACTTGCGCTCAATACGTATTGGCAACAAATTGGTGGAACTGTGATGCTACCCGGTACCAATCGCGCGTCTGACCGTTTCGCCCGTGCCTCTTTTTATATCAATGCCATTCCTAAAAATGACGATCCTAAAGACGCCCTTGCCTCGGTCTTTAGTGTAATTCGTAATGCATCCGTGCCATATGGTTTAAATACAGCAGAAGAACCGAATATTTCCTCAACACGCTGGAGAACAGTTGCCGATCATCAACAGCAACTCTATTTCTTTGAGTCAGCAGTTTCGCCAAACGTGTTCTGGGTAGATTTAAAGAAAATTAACTTTAAAGATGGGTTAACCCGCAAACTTGATCTTGGAAAAGATCAACAGAATACTTTTGCCGGTGATGCAACCCAACAATTCAAGGTCACCAAACCGTTTGCATTTCTTGGACCGCAACTCCATCGTTAATCATGAAAGATTCATACACGAGAGAATGAAAAATGAATAAAACTTTATGTCTGCTTAGCCTGTGTATCGCTGTAAGCGGTTGTGCAACCCTACCAGACTCATCAACACCAGCCACATTAGACAATCTTGCAACAGCAGGTTCACTGAACTGTAAAGCCAATGAACTGTGTCCCAATGTTTTTGTTGAATGGGATAAACAACAAAAACAGCAATTAAGAGTCGAAACTGTGCTCAATAGTAGTTATGACTATTACGATATCAAAAGCATTACCTTCCTGATTAATGGGCGATCTTTCTCGTACCAACCTGTCGGCCCAACTGAACAGAAAAATATTAACCGTTTAATCCCAAGACGCTCTTCCAATAGCTTTATTGTTCCAAGCTCGTTTCTCTATGAGTTAAGAAAAGCTCAGAATGTTGAGCTTTCGATAGAAACTGACAAAGGTAACATTAAGCGCTCTGTCTACACGCCAAACCAACAGTCCACGCTTTACCAGAACTTTGTCAAGCTGATTGCAGGCTTACCAACACAAGCCTCAAGATCATAAAAAAGAAAATTATACGATTAAAGTCAGTTATTTATTTTAACTAAAATAACTGACTTTTAAATATTACAGTTTTATTAAAAACCCGTTCTAGAATCAATTTTCAAAAATATTTTCTCTGATAAATAAATAAACCATAGCAAACAACAATTAGACGCTGATCATTATTTTCCAAACGTTAAAGATTATTTGAATAAAACCACATATCTTGTAAAAACAATTAGATGAATTATCATCCATTTATTTTGATCAATAATTCTATTCAAAAGTTCAATTGAATAAACGTATTTCTGATTATTTCCTCAATATTCATATCGTTAATTTTTATACTCCCCTTGAAAAGAAAGCTCAAAGGATCAATTAAATAAATATTATTATTTTTCCCTATGATCTTTCTAAAATACCATGTAGAATCCCAGCGAAAATTGCATGATGAAATGCAACATGGTGCTCTTGGTGATGGGCTAACTTGAGGCGTTGTATGTCAAAAAAAGAAGATATTATTAACACAGCATTAAGACTTTTTAATTCGCACAGTTATAACTCGATTGGTGTCGATCGTATTATTAGTGAATCTGGCGTTGCAAAGATGACCTTTTATAAATATTTCCCTTCAAAGGAAAAACTTATTGAAGAGTGCCTGATCCAACGCAATATTAACCTTCAGACTTCTCTTAATGCAACTTTGGCAGAGTGTGACCAAACTGATCACCTAAGCCAGCTTAAAGCAATTTTTCAATGGTACGCGGCTTGGTTTAATAGCGAAGACTTCAATGGATGTATGTTCCAGAAAGCTTTAGAAGAAGTGATCAAGATTTATCCATCGACTTTACAACCAGCAACACAGTACAAAATCTGGTTAACTGCGCTCGTTCAAAACTTGCTTGCCAATCTCGAAATTCGTAATCCGACGCATCTCGCAACTTTGATTGTCAGTATTTTAGATGGCATGACGATTCAAGCACACGTCAACAGACATTCAGTTGAAATGGATGAATACTGGAAGCGCGTTAAACATCTGATCAATTTTGAAAAAGAATTTGCATAAGTCATGTTATCCCTTTATGACTAGAGGGATAATTAGACAAATTTAAGCAAGATTTGAATAAAGAATTGAAAAAAATAAAGCGTGATTTATAATTATTATTGTGGCTCACGCTTGCGTCTGAGTGTAAAAAGAATAATAAATATTATTACCCTCTGGCGGTCGTACTTTCGCACTCCCGATCCTTCTTATGCAGACAGATCGTTCTGTCTTGTTTTTCATTATATATACTTTTTATCAAAGCACAATCTTTTTTTCGAGTTTTTTATATTTGTTAAATATATTAAGCACTTAATTTTATTTTTCAGTTTAACTACACAATAAAGTTGCCTGAAAAGATGTTTGATTCGACATAAATAAGATATAAAACACAATAAATAGATATAAAATTAACCAATTCACATTTTAAAGAAAAATTAAGATTTAATCAGCATTTTTTAATGATTTAATCAGTTTTACTTATATATATTTTCATTAAAAACCATTGCAAATAAGCAGTTTTACTACAACTTTTTCTTGCACTGACTTTATACTAGCCACGGCTGTAACGTAATGAGTATAAGTATGCAAAAGGATTTTGAGATCGACGCAATGAGAGAATCTGCGGGTACAATTGTCACTGTACTTAAATCTCTGGCTAATACCGATCGGTTAATTATTTTGTGCCATTTAGCTAAACAAGAGTTAAATGTTTCACAAATTGAAGAAATCACGCAAATCTTCCAACCTACCCTGTCTCAACAGCTCATGATGCTAAGAAAAAGCAATGCGGTATCTACCCGCCGTGATGGCAAACAAATTTTTTATTCAATTCTTGACCCAAAACTTAAAGCAATTTTAAACACTTTATATGAGCACTATTGTCCTCAAACATAATTGTTGAAGAAATTAAGATCATCATAGCTTTCTTTAGCATTTTTTCTGCATAATATATATGAATTTATGATTTAGACTATGATGCATGAAATTGTTCAACCGAAATGTTTCCAGACTATTTCCTGCACGAAAATGGTTAAGCGAGTATCAACTTTCAAGCTTTAAGTCAGACCTGATTGCTGCACTTATTGTACTGGCAATGCTGGTGCCACAAGGTATGGCTTATGCCATGCTGGCTGGACTACCACCAATCATGGGGATATACACCAGTATATTACCCATGATTATTTATGCATTTACTGGAAGTAGCACAACCCTATCTATCGGCCCTGTCGCCATTATTTCGATGATGGTATTTGCGGCATTAAATCCATTATTCCCCGTGGGCTCTACAGCCTATATCGAAGCTGCATGTCTACTGGCGCTTTTGGTGGGTATTATTTCGATGGTTCTGGGGTTATTGCGTTTCGGATTTTTGATCCAGCTGATTAGTCATCCCGTTATTCAAAGTTTTATCATTGCTTCAGCATTATTAATCGCATTGGGACAGTTCAAGTTTCTACTCGATATTCCCTTACAAGCGAGTAATATTCCAGAATTTCTGATCAGCCTAACTCAGAACTTTCATCTTATTACATTTACAGGGATGAGTTTTGGCCTGATCTCGGTCTTATTACTTTTTCTACTGCCGAAATTTATCCGCTCTGGTTTTTTAAATAAAATCCTTCCGCTGGTGCTGGTATTGTCTTCTATTATTTTGCTGAGCTTGATGAACGAGAATACTCTGGGCATTAAAACCGTGGGTATCATTCCGACAGGTTTACCGAGCTTACATTTTCCAACATGGAATCTAGGCTTGGTTCGGCAGCTTCTACCGAGTGCCTTTATGATTGCCATGATCAGCTTTGTGGAATCACTCGCGATTGCGCAGGCAACAGCATTGCAAAAGCGCGATGATTTAAACAGTAATCAAGAACTGATTGCTTTAGGTCTGGCAAATATTGCTGCGGGGATAAATTCAGGTTTTGCTGTTTCTGGAAGTTTATCCCGTACCGTTGTCAATGCGGATGCAGGTGCAAAGACTCCAATTTCAGGGGTACTGTCTTCATTATTTATGATTGCAGTCAGCTTATATTTTACTGGCTTTTTTCAAAATCTGCCTTTAGCCGTGTTGGCTGCGACAATTTTTGTCTCTATCTGGAAACTGGTTACCCTTTCACCCTTTATTGAAACATGGAAGTACTCAAAAGCAGATGGCCTTGCCATGTGGGCAACATTTTTTGGTGTAACCTGTATTGATATCTCGACAGGATTGATGATTGGTATTATTTTAACGTTTGTTCTATTGCTGTGGAAAATTAGTCGTCCACATATTGCAGTGATTGGTCTGATCGAAGGGACTCAACATTTTAGAAATGTATCACGTTATGATGTCATCACGACACCAACCGTAGTTGCCTTTCGCGTTGATGAAAACCTGACTTTTTTAAATGCGCATGTGCTAAAAGGTCATGTAATTACGGAAGTCAGCCAAAATGCAGAACTGCAACATGTTGTGATTAATTGCTCAAGTATTAGCAATATTGATCTGAGTGCTTTAGAAATGCTGGAAGATCTTAACCGTGAATTATCGCAGTTAAACATCCAGTTGCATTTGTCGGAAGTGAAAAGTTTTGTGATGGATAAATTGATTAAATCAGAACTGACCAAGGAACTTACGGGTCAAATATTTTTATCACATTATCAAGCAATACAAACACTTTCGCCTGATATGCTCGCAGAATGATCAATTTTGGTGGATTATTTTTATACAAAAGGATGTGTCATGTTTTCCTAATTTTTTTTTAAAAACATTGTCTTAATTTTTTCGATATTTTTAAAGTAATTGAATTGCAAAAAAAATTTTATTATTCACGGTTCTTAGGTATAGAATACCGCCCTTGTTTAACCTTAAACCGTGCATAGGTTTATAAGGCCTTTATATGTTTAATGTATTGTCTCGCTTGAGCTTAGTTAGCAAAATTATTATCGCTATTTTTCTAGGGATTGGAGTAGCTCTGCTCTTTCCTAACTTTACACCCTACTTAAGTTTATTGGGTGAATTATTCATTAAAGCATTAAAGTCTGTTGCACCGATTTTAGTTTTTGTTTTAGTTCTCTCTTCAATCGCAAATTTCCAGATTGGTCAGAGTTCTAGTATCAGACCAGTTCTGGTGTTGTATGTGGTGGGTATGCTGCTGGCTGCGTTTAGTGCAGTGACAGCAAGTATTATGTTCCCAAGCCAGCTATTCTTGCACTTACCAACTGACAGTGCACTTCAAGCGCCTGGCAGCCTTGCTGAAATTTTAAAGAATCTACTTTTAAGTTTTATTGCAAACCCTGTACAAGCGATTGGTGAAGCCAACTTTATTGGTATTCTGGCATGGGCCATCGGTTTAGGTCTGGCATTACGTCATAGCTCGGATACGACTAAGCAGGTGTTGACTGACGTTGCCAATGCGGTAAACAAAATCATTCATACCGTGATTAGCTTTGCGCCAGTCGGTATTTTTGGTTTGGTGGCTGTGACTTTCGCCGATGCAGGTTTAGCGACATTAAAAAGCTATGCACAGCTCCTCTTCGTATTAATTGGTACCATGGCATTTGTTGCACTTGTGATCAACCCGCTTCTGGTTGCGATTACAATGAAAGCAAACCCATATCCATTGGTATTCACTTGCTTAAAAGAAAGTGGTATCACTGCATTCTTTACCCGTAGCTCAGCGGCCAATATTCCTGTCAATCTGGACTTGGCTCAGCGTCTAGGTGTAAATGAAGCGACTGCGAGTGTATCTATTCCGCTAGGTGCAACCATTAACATGGCCGGTGCTGCAGTGACGATTACGGTACTGACGCTTGCAGCTGTACATACCTTAGGTATTCCAGTAGACCTAAGCACCATGATCATTTTATCTGTGGTTGCGACTGTATCAGCATGTGGTGCATCAGGTGTTGCAGGTGGATCTTTGCTCTTGATCCCTGTTGCTTGTAGCTTGTTTGGTATATCATCTGAAATTGCAATGCAGATCGTTGCAATTGGTATGATTATCAGTGTATTGCAAGACTCAACAGAAACAGCTTTAAACTCATCTACCGATGTTCTCTTTACTGCTGCAGTTGATTTCAGAGACCGTCCAAATTCATAGGTTGATATGCCACTTCAACGTTTACCCAACTGGATTCAACTTGGTGCCTTCTTACTTGCACTGAATGCTGGGATGGTAAACGTTTTAGGCTTATTTACGGTCTTACATCAATCTGTTTCTCATATGACAGGTAATGTCAGTATTTTGGCAATGAGTTTGCTGGACTGGCAGCCTGAACATTTCATTTATCTCACCTTAGTCGTCATTTGCTTTGTCACAGGCTCATTCTATAGCGGCCTGATTCTAGGGAATGGCAATGTCGCATTTGGACGACGTTATGGGCTTCCTCTAAGCCTAGTTGCCATTTTTCTGTTGCTAACCTGGTTATTGCTTCCCTATTTCCCTCGCTATGGCTTGCTCTGGGCCTGTGTCGCGATGGGTGTACAGAATGCGATGGTGAGCCACTACAAAGGCGCAATTATTCGAACCACCCACCTTTCTGGCGTGCTCACGGATATTGGTTTAGCTTTGGGCTATAAAGCTCGTGGCTTAAATGTAGAAAAACGTCGGATTTTTCTACATCTACTCATTTTTATCGGTTTTTTATTGGGTGGACTCATTGCGAGCGCTCTTTATCCTTATTTAAAATTAAATAGCTTTCTTATTCCAGCGGGCTTAAGTCTGGGAATGAGTATGGCATACTGGATTTTCTATTTTCGCTCTTCATCAAACTCACATTTGGATTGAATTATGGTTAAAAATGCATTGCAGGCCCAATTATTAAAAGCTGGGTTGGTGGATAATAAAAAAGCGAAAAAACTGACCAAACAGGTTCAGCACGAACAACGTACTGGACAAAATGACGATGCAGTCCTCAAGGCTGAAATTGATCGTGCCAAGCAAGAAAAATTTGCCAAAGATCAGGCACTAAATCTGGAAAAACAAAAGATTCTGGAAGAAAAAGCGCTAAAAGCCTCAATCATTCAGATGATTAAACAGCACAAAGTGAAAGATATTAATGGCGATGTGATCTATCAATTTATTGATGAAGGGAAAATCAAGAAAGTCTATCTTTCACAACAGGTTTATAACGCGCTTGTTTCAGGGTCGCTGGTCATTGCCAAAGATCAGGACAATTATGCATACCTGCCGAAAGCGCTGGCTGACAAGATTGACCAGAAAATGCAAGGTTTTATCTTGGTCAATAACAATACCGAGAACAATGACCAGACCACAGATGAGGAAGATCCATACGCAGCTTATGTCATTCCTGATGATTTAATGTGGTAAAACACCACTGCGTTATGTAAAAACGCCTTACAGAACGTATATAAACTGTGATCAGATTATTATAAATATCAAATACACCTTACAATTCTCTCTTAAAGAATTTTAAGGTGTATTAGTTTGGATTATTTAGGTTTTATCCGTGATATTCGGGTTGAATTAAGTCATTATCCTTGGCTTGAGATGGTATTGGCCTTAATTGTTTTAATTTTATTTGCAGCGCTTGCAAACTTTATTGCAAAAAGAATTATTGTTCGTGGGATTCGTCATTTAATTACAAAATTTAAGTCTCCGAACCAGTCTATATTTGCCCAACATAGTGTTACCCGCCGTTTTGCAAATATTGTCCCAGCTATCGTGATTATGAATGGTATTAGCACCGTTCCTCACTTACCAGAGAAAGTCATTAGCTTGGTTCAAATGGGTGCACAGGCATTTATCTTCCTCACACTTGCATTGACCGTGAGTGAAGCTTTAAATATCTTTAACCTGATCTATCAGCGCAATCCAAAATCAAGAAATAAGCCAATTAAAGGCTATTTGCAACTGGTTAAGCTGATCCTGTTTGTTGTTTGTGGCTTGATGATCTTAGGTACCTTCCTCAAGAAAGATGTATTCACATTGCTTGCTGGCTTTGGTGCGATGGCCGCAGTCCTGATGTTGGTATTCCAAAATACAATCCTTTCACTGGTTGCCAGCGTACAGATTGCCTCTTATGACATGGTGCGTATCGGGGACTGGATTGAAATGCCATCGTTAAATGCGGATGGCGATGTAATTGATATGTCATTACATACGGTGACCGTACAGAACTTTGACAAGACATTTACAACGATTCCAACCAATAAACTGGTTACTGATACCTTTAGAAACTGGCGTGGTATGAGTGAATCGGGCTGCCGTCGTATTAAGCGCTCGCTTTTTCTAGATCAAAGTAGCGTTCACTTTATGAGTGATGATGAGCAACAAAAGTTAAAAGACTTTTTATTACTCGACCAATATCTGGATGCAAAAAAATCTGAAATTGAAGAGTTCAATAATCACCTAAGCAACCAGTCACGTTATAACCAGCGTCGTTTAACCAATCTCGGAACGTTCCGCGCTTACGTTGAGTTTTATTTGCGTCAGCATCAAGGGATTGCGCAGAACCAGACCATTCTGGTACGTCAAATGCAGCCAACCAGTGAAGGCTTACCATTAGAAATCTATGCATTCACCAATACCATTGCATGGGCATCTTATGAAGCCATCCAGTCTGATATTTTTGATCATTTGATTGCGATTATTCCTGAGTTTGGTTTGAGGATTTATCAAGCACCATCAGGTCATGATTTCCAGTTACTTACGACTGAGCAAGAAACGAAAGCGTAAATGTGGCATTAAAAAAGCACCTTCGGGTGCTTTTTCCACTTTTGATATGCGCTACAAACTTAAATTAGGTAAGTTCTACAATGTATTCCTCGATAAAGAAAACCTTATGCGATAGATATTTCTTTAATCATTTTTTGGCCTTTCCGCAAAATTTCAAACTTCACAGTCTCTTTCTTTAGATAATTAGATATATCCACAAAATGACTTACGTCTCTCACCACAATATCATTCATTTTTAAAATAATATCGTCTTCTAATATCTCCCCAAAAGCAGGAGATTTTTTGGATATCACTTTGGCCTTTACACCTTCCAAGTAACCAGTTCGAGATTTGTCTAAATCAGATAAATCAATTGGATAAATTCCAGTAATAGATTCAAATCTATAAAAGTAACTGACAGTATATTCTTTTTGTGGTTGATAGACAGGAGCTGATTGAGTTAAGGCCCCATTAATATTATTAGACGTATTAACACTACCAAATCCATTACCATTGTTTTCATCTTGATTTTGAGAACTATGAGGAGCTGGTGTCAAAAAACTATAGTATCCCACTGATTCTGTTGATGGATTATTGCTAAACAATACAATCTGAGCTCCAAGAGAGTCTGCTCTTTTTTCGAGTTCATTAACAATGTAGTCATAACCTTTTGAGCTATCTCTCCCATTAAACTTCTGCGATTTAATTGGTACAAAACCTTCTTCTAATAATTGTATTGTGGATACATTAAATTCTTCTGTCTTCAAGGCTTGCGCTTTAACAAATTGAGATTTATTTGCCTTCTTAAAAAGAGAAATAGGAATATAAATATTTGCTGAGGTTTGAGTACTTAAACAAAGTATTAGGACGCTAGAAAAAATCGCGCCAGCTAGGTTTTTCATATTAAAAATCACTTTTCTAATGTTATATAACTAAACAATCTAAGAAACTAGAATCATACAAAAATCATATCAAATCTAATTTTTATTCTCAAAGCTTTCCAGTCATAAATATTCTAGATATTATTAAATTTCGGTCTATTTTTTAAGTAAATTACGACCTAATCCACCTATGTTTTTATAACCCCACCATACATTGTGAAAAAGCCATAAACTACTTTTTGATCTCAAAATATCGCTTACACCCTTCCATCCATTCTTTCGATACAGGAGGCTGATTAGGATGTTCAGTATTGGCGAGCTCACAATCCTCAACTTTGTTTAATCCGTTGTCAGTTGGGAAAGAATAACCATAATAACCGTCACTATTAAGCTGATATCCCCCTGTTTTTCTATAATCTAGATACAGGTAGCTCACAGATATCAATGTGATTGCTAAAATTGAAATCACTAACCCTTTTAAGGTCATTTTGTTCGCTCTATTGCTATTTTTTCAACATTATAAACATATTTCCTAAACACTTAAGGATATTAAAATTTATCTTATAAAAATTATCCCCACTTAATCATCATAAGCATTGAAATTAATATTTTCTAAATCACATAAAAAAAGCCCTAAACAGTTAGGGCTTTTTTTATCTTTTACCTCAGTCCCACTCGAGCTGGAACTGGATATTGGTATTGGTAAAATTAGGATTCAGGAAAACTCGATAACCCGCAGCCTTTAACTCAGTGACAACAATATCTGCGTCCTCACTACTCACTTCATGTTTTGAAAATTGTTGTAAGGCATCGCGGTCGCCATCATTGGCTCTTAATTTAATGGTACTTGAAATCTTGGAGAGAATTTTATCTACAGTTAATTTTTTAACATTGGCATTAGAAATTGCAGTAGCTCGTGATGCAGGTAACAAAATTTCTTCGTTCACTGTATTCCGCCTGTGATATCAGAATAAGAAAAAAATATAATATGTTCTATTTCCACTTTTTCAAGTCATCAAATTGAACTAAACGACATATTTTGGCGCATAAGTCGAAAATTGATGATTAGATTGATTCATTAGCGCCACTTAACGTAAATCGTCTAAACGCTTTACAGCAAGCTTGACCCCATAACCCTCTTCATTTTTCCCACTCAATCGGCCATAACTGATCACAGCTGAGACTTTTTTATCAATGTGATGACCAGCCAACTGTTTTGCATCCTGATCTTTAAGATAACCCACCGTTAACCCCTGAATTTCTACCCGAATCGTGTGGTCATGACTTGAATTTGATGGCTCAGAGCGAACGCTCGCAGTAGTTTCCACAAACTTAGAAGTAGGATCTGTTGCTCTCGCAATTTCTCTTAGATGATGCTGATAAGAGTGTTCGCCAGTAATCTCGAAGGTATATAAGACATTATCAGCAAAAGAAGCATCCTCTGAAGCGGAGGTCGATAGACTTTCATTATTTTGGAATTTTCTGGCAAATAATATGATCAATAAACCGATGACCAGCGTAATAATGATTGTCCACATATCATTATCTCCCCCCAACTTATTAAAGGTAGATATAACACGCTTAAATGGCTAGAAATTTCTGTTGTTTGTATGCAGATCGCACTTAGTCTGCAATGTTTGTTATTTTTCTTTGCTCATAATATTGCAAAATACTACTGACCTTGAGAAGTAAATAGCCAAACAATAAGCCATTCATAATGATGCCAATACCGACAGCAATAATTTTTCCAGACCAAACTTGAACGATGTCCAGATTATCGTTTCGAGTTTCTATTTGCCCGAAAAGTACAATAAAAGCAATACCAGCAATACATCCCAATATCATAACAACCCACGCAATAAAGGTATTGGTTGTGCTTTCTCTTAGATGGTGTTGGGTTTCACTCATACTGTCCCCTAGATAGGCCTAATGATTGATATTATGTGATGAATATATCAAATTTTGTACAGAGAAAAAGCTCCAAATTGGAGCTTTTTTATTGCAGTTCGTTATTGTTTATTTACAAATAATATCCAGCTTTTCAGCGTAGTAATCTGTCGATATTTTTAAATCGTTCATCAATTTTTCTTTGGTGTAATCTTTTGGTGCAACCTTTAACAAAGCTGGAATATATTTCGATTCATACAGCTTTGGATAATCTTCACAAAGTACTTTAGTCTGTTGCGCTTTAGGCGTATCTGGATTATCCAGAATATCCATATACTCAGAAATTTTATTGTCTACTGTCTCGAAGCTTTCTTGAGCCTTTTCACTCTTTACTTCAGGCTGCTTATTACAACCTACACATGCGATTGCAATCAAACCAAAGAATAGAATCTTGTTTTTCATAAGGATCTTTTAAGTTCTAGAAAGTAATAAAAGCTAGTGTATATCAGTTTTCATTTGAATAAATGAGAATTTATTTTTCAATTTCTTGTCTATTTCGTAAAGTTTATAGAACACTTCCTAAACTTTGTGCTGCAAAAACGCTGCCCTAAAAATTCCATTTATTTTCTGCAAAATATGAATCTAAAAAAAGGCTTTGAAACACAAAGCCTTTTTTCATTATATTTTTATAAATAAATTTCTGGTGGATACGGCGTATCATCGCTGACTGGAGAATATAAACTATGCTCCACAAAGAAACCGTTTGGTGCCTGTGCAATATCGATTGTGACGGAATCAGCCATAACCTGAGGATAGGCCCAAATGAATTGTTTCATCAGCCCCAACGGTTGATTATTTTGCATATCTCCAAATACGCGCTGCCAAATCGGTGTTCGATAAGCCTTGCTCGCGTCAAAACCATATAAATGTGCAATGGATGAATCCGGTACAAAGCCAGCCAGATATGCAACCTTGTCTTCTGGATAGTTCAGATCCTGTGTCGGAATCTCTGCCACCGCCTGATGTGCCAAGCCCAAACGCGCTTCTAAAATCCAGTCATAGGCTTCCGTCATGAGGTAATCAAAATTCGGATATGAATAATGTTCACGCGGATAATTGATATCCGTCACCAGAGTCTCAATTGGCGTGCGAATTGTCGGGAAGAAAATTAATGGGCAGACTTTGGCTTGAGGATATTTTGCCTTAACCACAGTACGAATATCCTGACAGGTCTGTCCCAACTTGTTTCTTAACCAGCTTTTAAACTCATCATACGGCGTTCCCGTCTTATTCATGGCTTCGTAGATCGTGCCTAAATTCGGCGCATACAAACCAGTATCCGCATTAAAAGCCAGTTTGGTTGGATAATCATAGATACATGGGAGATCTGTGCCCTGATTATACCACCACCACGGTTCGCCAATCTGCATATTCACTTCACATCCGCCAGCAGCCATGGTATCTGCAAACTCAATAAACGCTTTATGCAAATAAGCCTGTGCATTTTGATCACATGGACTAAAGAAATAACTTGGTGGCTCATAACCTGTACGGCCCAGATCACTATTCCAGTCACGCTGTGCCCAGAATTCATTGGCACCCAATGAATACATTTCAAAGCTCACCCCAAACACAGGCTGCATATCGGCACAATGTAATGCCTGAGCAAAATGTTCATGCCATTTTCGGGTACATGGATTAACCACATCTGCATTGCTTAATAATGGATCTGGAATTTGCCATTTATTGATATCAGCTTTCCATGACATTTCAGGATATTTAGACATGCCACAATAATGATTAATTAAGCCGTGATAACCCAAAGCCGCCATGTTATCGACCAGTCGTTGAGGATTAAGATCATAATGATCATCATAACTGGTACAAATGCCATACTCATGCGCAGGAACTGAGATCCGATTTAAAGTCAGCTTGGCATTTGGGCCTGTGGTGACGGAGTTCGTCACTCGAATATAACCATCTTCTGCCTGAGCCAATGGAAGTGTTGAGTGCCCATTGTAACTCATTGTAAATCCAGAAAAAGAAATACGCTGAATGTTACTTACAGGAAATACGTCTGTTGCAGAGAAGCCTGCCTTGACGGTATCCCAATTGATATGAATATGTGCTGAGCGTGAGGCTGGCTGGTCGGCATAATTAAACAGCACAATATAGGCAACTTTATCGGCCCCATTTTCATGATATTGCACAGTCAGCGTTGGTGTTAAAGCGGGATTATTTAATGCTGGCATAGTTGCCGATAATTCAATATCAAAATCCCAAATCGTACCGCTGTAATCATATTTGGTCTCATAAGCAAGAAACTTATGATCTTTTACATCATAAGAATCCCAACTAATACCCACTAGATCAGTGGTGGTACGAGAACGGAAACATGCTTCAAAACCGTTACCAAAATTCGTAATTGCAAAAGACATGGTTTGCGGACCATCTACACGCCAAAACTTTGGACTAAAACGATCGATGATCGAAGTTGCAACAGTTAAGTTAGGAGATTTTTTAAAGTTTTTTTCAAAGTTATTCGTCATTTGATAATGCTCTCATTTAATAATTAAGTTTTTATCTTAAGTAAAGTTGTTATTTTTAGCTGTTTGCATCGGTAATCTTTGATCAAAAGCGAAGCACTTACATTGAGTTTGTGTAACTTGGATTGTTCATACATAAAAAAAGCCTATCAATTGATAAGCTTTCCAATCATTGCTGCTTTTCAGTTGAGTGAATATTTTGACTATATGACAGGTCGTTATCTTTATAGTCTTCAAAATTTCTTATCAGCATTTTTTCATTGTAGGTATCAGCTATAATTTCTTTAAGATCTGCTCTCTTCATCAATCTTGATTCAATTAGGCTGCCATTCTTCTACATTCGATGGCGCATTGATGACAGGTTTCAGCACATTGCTGACAATGTTCAGAGGCATGTTTAATACATTCCTTGGCGCACCAATCACATATTTTTGCGCAGATCTGACACATCTCAGCCAGAAAAACTGATTCTCGTTGATGTGCTTTGGCACATAACATACAGATATCTGAACATTCCAGACATCGGGTAATACACTCACGCATCATCTCAACCTTTTCCTCTTCTAAACAGGCCGATGCACACGTGGTACAAGTTAATGAGCAAACCAGACAAGCTTTAGCGCAATCTGAAAACTGGATAGTGTCCATATTTTTCTCCTTAGCTAAATCATCAAAAGTGATTACTTAACAAGCTAACCAGATAAATAGATGCAAAACAGACAGGTTCGGTTATGAAAAGTAAGCCATGTTTTTTTAAGTAACCTGAATGAGAAATGAATATTAAATATGTCTTTATTCGACAGAGAAACAACAGATTTATAAGGCTAATAACTACGTAAAAGAAATGTAAAAAGAACTAAGTATTTTTATTCATCTTCATAAAACAAAACGCTCAAAATCAGTGCTGAAGATGAGCGTTTTATATGACAAATTGGTCAATATTTTAAATTAATTACTGACTATAAATATTTTTATGCAATGTGTCTGAAATCCAATTGATAAATCCAGTTTTATTCTTAAACTGTGGTGTATCAAATAAATTTACATCTAACTCAAAATTATTAAAATTCATAAATTTATAGATACCGCCTCCCAAAGGGATCAAATGACTATGCGGATATTTAAGTGATTTAAGCGCTTCACTAAAGAATAATGCTTTAAGAGGTATCTCACTATTTTTGTATAACTGATAACTTTGAGATTGCGTGAATAAATCATATTCTTGATCTAAACTTGTCTTGATTTGGGAAATAACCACTTCAGACTCCTTTATGACTGGAAGTCCTGTTATAGCATAGAAACAAAAAAAGCCCACCTTTTGATGGACTTTTAAAGTATTAAATTGGTACTGCTAGTGCAGGCTTAACTCTTCATCTTTGGCAATAACGACAGATGTTAGCATCGGAATCCCCAAGATCACTGGAACCATAATAATCCATAAATCAGTCGTTAAATGACTTGAAAAGAAGAAATGGATAACAATGGCGACCAAAGCAAGTACACTTAACAAAACACTCATGAATCGAACTGTAAATTTAATCAGCATTTTTTGATCCTATGTGATTTTAGTACACCTCATCAGTATACGCTCACTGTATCCATGATGGTATGCCCTTTTGTACTGCCCATAAATCACAAAAAAAGCCCAATACGAATTGGGCTTTTCTAATTAATAAAGATTACTTCGCTTCATTTATACCCACAATAAACTGGCTGCAATTTGAACCTTCTGAAGCATTGGCCAATTGTTTTTCAGAAAAATTGAATTTTGCAGCAACAGATGGATAGTCCTGCTTGAGGCTCTGCCCAGTTAAAGCCCCCAATAATTTCACTTGTTCTGGTGTTAACAATTCATTTTCTACCGCTTGATTGACCATCACACAGGCTGTCGTCATCGCATCATAACGCGCAGCTGTTTTTGAATAGCCCAATGAGCCAAGTAAACCACCAATCACCAAACCAACAATCGTCGCCAAAATAATATGTTTTTTATTCATTCAAGTTTCTCATACAACAAAAAATTAAGCCTATCAACATATTGTCTTTTTCATTTAAAAAAATGGTCTTTCTGTTTTGGTTTTTATCGTATTTGAATACTTTTGACCAGAAAATGTAAAGCAGCGAAATACAAAAATTTTGTGAGATAGAAATAAGTGAATATTATTTGATTTATGCTTATAAAAAATGTTCGATACAGCGCTTTCTCTCTTTTTTATTCTACTTTTTGAAATTGATATCATGATGGATGCATAAAGTTTAACCTTTCAGACAAATGATCAATTTCCAGAAAACTGACATGCTTTCCACCACGATAACGCATAGGAAAAATGATAGTTTTTTATAAAAAACTATTAAATTAAATGCTTAAATTTACTGTAATTTTCCTCTTTTTTTCTTCCACTTATTCAAAGCATGGATAAATTTTAAAAACTTCACGATTCAGCAAAAATCAATTATTTCAAAGGAATTTTTTTTAATTTAATCTAGCGCGCTCAACAGCATTTGCATGCTTTGTGATTCATTCTTTAAGGACATCTATGGATTTCACACTTAATCCAACATATACGCTCATGCTAGCGGTGTTGGTCCTCTATGTAGGACGCATTCTAAATCAGCGCATCCCTTTTTTGACCAAATACAATATTCCCGAGCCCGTTGCTGGCGGTCTAGTTGGTGCAATCATCTTCTACTTAATCCACCAATTTGCGGGTTATACCATTTCGGTAAATAAACCGATGCAAGATACATTTATGTTGATGTTTTTTGCATCAATCGGTTTAAGTGCTAACTTTGCAAAGCTTAAAGAAGGCGGAAAACCATTAATCATCTTTCTGATTGCCATTTCATTCTTTGTTTTAATCCAGAATGGCGTAGGCATGGTGATTGCTTCTATGGTCGGTCTAGATCCATTGATGGGTGTTATTGCGGGCTCAATTGCCTTAGTCGGCGGCTTAGGTACTGCTGGAGCTTGGGGACCAATCTTTGAAACCAAATATGCAGTTGAAGGCGCCTTGCCAATGGGAATTGCAAGTGCAACCTTTGGTATGGTGGTTGGCGGCTTAATGGGTGGCCCATTGGCTCGCTACCTGATTCGTAAACATAATCTGGCTTCTCCATTAAAAGCAGAAACCCGTGCAGAAAATAAAAATGCTCCTCTCACAGAGAGTGAATACACTTTTGAAGCACCTCAAAAAGTACGTTTGATTACTGCTGATAATGCAATTGTGACTTTAGGCATGTTTGCATTTGCCTTGGCATTTGCTGAAACCATGAAGAACTTAACCATGGGTACGGCGTTTGAACTGCCGACCTTCGTCTGGGCATTGGGCGGCGGTATTCTATTGAGAAACGTTCTGGAAACTGGTTTAAAACAGGAAATCTTTGACCGTTCAATTGATGTGTTTGGTAATACAGCACTCGCATTATTCTTGGCAATGGCTTTGGTTTCATTGAAACTTTGGCAATTGGCTGATCTTGCGATTCCAATGATTATCTTACTCATTGCTCAATCGATTGCAATGTGGGTATTTGCAGTTTATGTCTCTTTCCGCGTAATGGGGAAAAATTACGATTCGGCAGTATTAGCCTCCGGTCTATGCGGCTTTGGCATGGGAGCAACACCCAATGCGATTGCTAACATGCAGGCCATTACCAATATGTATGGTCCATCTCATAGAGCATTCTTAATCGTTCCACTTGTTGGTGCATTCTTCATTGACCTTGTAAATGTTGTTGTTATTCAGACGATTTTACAATTTTTTGGTTAATGCTCATTCTTTAGAACAACTATAAAATCAGACCATTTTAGGCCATATCCTGTAAAAGATATGGCTTTTTTATTGATGCCCTTTTCTCATCTCTATTGCTGATTTTCTGCTATGCTACAGAACAAGCTGAATTAGTACTTTAGATTAGAGGAAACCGAAATGCTGCGATGGTTTGAGAAGTTAGTCGATCCATACCCCACTAAAGACTTAAACAAACCATTACCAACCACCTTTTTTGCTTTCGTTTGGCAATCCACTCAAGGCATTCGCCCTTTTCTATTTTTACTGATTGCATGTACCGCTGCTGCGGCCTGCTTTGAAGCTTTATTCTTTTCCTATATTGGTAAATTGGTCGACTGGCTCACTAAAAGTCAGCCAAACACCTTTTTAGAAAACAATCAGCAGAACTTAACCATTCTGATCAGCATTCTATTTGCCAATATTTTCTTTGTTAGCCTGCAATCGATTATTAAACACCAAGTATTGTTTAGTAACTTTCCAATGCGTATGCGTTGGCGCTTTCATAATTTATTGTTGCAACAAAGTCTGGATTTCTTCCATACCGATTTTGCTGGCCGCCTTTCCGCCAAAGTGATGCAGACTGCGCTGGCAGTACGTGAATTCTGGATGATTCTTGGTGATATGCTGGTTTATGTACTGGTCTATTTTGTTACCATTAGTCTGGTCATGGGTGCAATTTCGCCTGTGCTGATTGTTCCCCTGATTTTATGGTTAGCCTTATTTATTGCGATTGCCAGTTACTTTATTCCACGACTGGGTAGAATCTCCCAGCAGCAGGCCGATGCACGTTCAGTCATGACAGGTCGCGTCACCGATGCCTATACCAATATTCAAACTGTAAAACTTTTTGCTCATGCTGGTCGTGAAAGCCAATATGCCAAAGAGTCGATGCAGGAATTTATGGTGACGGTCTATAAACAAATGCGTCTGGGTGTGAAATACCAGATCAGTATTCGTTTACTCAGCGCGTTCCTGTTTATTAGTGTGATTGGAACATCGGTCTGGCTGTGGACACAAGGTCAGGCAGCAATTGGGGTTATTGCTGCGACTACGGCGATGGTACTCAAGCTGGATAGTCTAGCCGAATTTATCATGTGGCATATTACCATGCTGTTTGAAAATGTCGGTACCATTCAGGATGGTATGAAAACACTGGGCAAACCGATCCAAATTCAAGACAAGGAAAATGCCACTGAATTAAAAGTACAGCACGGCGAGATTCGTTTTGAAGATGTCAGTTTTGCATATAATCAGAAAAATGTGATTGACCATTTTAACCTGACCATCAAACCGGGTGAGAAAATTGGGATTGTTGGTCGTTCTGGTGCCGGAAAATCAACGCTGATTCAACTCCTCTTGCACTTCTATAACATCAACCAAGGTCGTATTTTGATTGATGGACAAAATATTCATGATGTAACCCAAGATAGTTTACGTGCCAATATTGCCTTAGTGACACAAGATACCTCTCTACTACATCGTACCGTTGCCGAAAATATTAAATACGGTCGTCCAAATGCGACTGAAGCTGAAATTCAACAGGCTGTTAGAAAAGCCAAAGCGGAAGAGTTTATTCCGCAGCTAACCGATATGAAAGGCCGTGTTGGATTTGATGCTTATGTGGGTGAACGTGGTGTAAAACTGTCTGGTGGACAACGCCAACGTATTGCAATTTCACGGGTTTTCTTAAAAGATGCACCCATTTTAATATTAGATGAAGCGACCAGCGCCCTTGATTCCGAGGTCGAAGCAGCGATTCAAAGCAGTTTAAATGACTTGATGGTTGGCAAAACGGTCATTGCAATTGCCCACCGTTTATCTACTATTGCACAAATGGATCGTCTCATTGTGCTTGATCAAGGCAGAATCGCTGAGCAAGGCACACATGAACAACTTATTGCTCAGGATGGTTTATATGCTCAACTGTGGAAACGCCAGACAGGCGGTTTTTTGGTTGAACAACGGGTAACGCAGGACACAGAATAATGTTGTATTTAGAAGACCTTAATATTGGTGATCGTTTCATCAGCCGTGAATATGAAATGACACTTGAAGAAGTAAAACAATTTGCCAATCAATACGATCCACAACCCTTTCATACTGATGAGCAAGCTGCTGCTGAACATCCTATTTTTCAAGGCTTGGCAGCGAGCGGATGGCACACCTCTGCCATGACCATGCGCCTTTGGACTGAATGTTTTCCAGTGGCAGGTGGCTTGTTGGGAACCGAGTCAAGCTTACGCTGGCCACGACCGACACGTGCGGGCGATAAAATTCATGTTGAAGTGGAAATTACGGCAATTGTTCCGTCTAAAACAAAACCTGACCGCGGTATCGTCAGCTACGTCACCCAAGCTTTGAACCAGCATGGTGATGTGCTATTAATATCTACAACCAAAATTTTGGTATTTAGAAGAGCTGCTTAAGGCTTGGACATTCAGTGACTGTTTTGTCCAACAATTTTTAAGATTGATTATTTTATTTCATGTAAAGATGTTTAAGACTTTAAAGTTTAAAAGATATTGGCAAAATTGATGAGCGCCACGGAAAGCACATGAAAACAAGCACAACTCGTCAAGATCAAGGAATACCAGGCGTCTATGGCTTATTGCTATTAGATGTGGTTTCTCGCTGGGGATATAGCGACGAAACATTATTTGCTCCATTTCATTTAACGAGCGAACAACTGGCTGATCCGAATTATCGAATTCCAACGCCGATTGCCAATGAATTGGTGAAGCATTCTTTGCGCCTTACTGGTGAAAGTACATTAGGTTTTCACCTCGGTACGCAAATGCGAATTTCCATTCATGGTTTTATTGGTTATGCCATTATGACGGCACATGACATTACCGATGCAATTGCACTGGCAAGCCGCTTTATTCAATTACGCCTGCCTTTTTTACAGCTGTATTTTTCGACCTTCGGCCCTAAGGCGACCTTACAACTGCAATGTGATATTGAAGTTGAGCCTTTACGCACCGAAATTATTTTAGGTTTGACCATTGGCATTATGACCATGGCAAGAGCCTTAACTGGCATAGAAGATTTAAGCGGTGAAGTGGATCTGGATTTCCCAGAACCAGCAGGCTTTGAAAAATATAGAGATAAACTCAGTAGCAGCATTCGTTTTAACCAGCCGCATTTAATCTCAAGCTTTGATAAAAAGTATCTGGGTTTGAAAATGGTTAATGCTGATCCGATTGCCAGCCAGATTGCCATTAATCAATGTGAAACTGAACTGTCAGCACTTGGCGAACGTCGTCGTTTAGCGATGCGTGTCCGTGATATTCTCACCAATTCAGAACAGCATTACCTCAGTATTGAAAGTGTAGCTGAACGCTTGCATATGTCTGACCGCACTTTAAAGCGTCAGTTGGCAGCAGAAGGAACTTCTTTTTCAACCTTAGTAGATGAAGTTCGTTATCGTCATGCCACCTCCCTGCTTTCCCGAACGGATTATAGTCTGGAACAGATTGCAGATGAGCTTGGCTATTCTGATGTCGCGAATTTTAGCCGTGCCTTTAAGCGCTGGAGTGGCCGTAGTCCAAGTAACTGGCGTAAAGATCCTTACTTATAAGATCTTCTATGCCGAAAGCTTTTGTTTTTATTGAAAAGCATGTATAAACCAAATAAAAATGATACGACAGATTGTTAAGGAGTTGTCATGAATCATCCAGCAGAATTGAAATATGCACGCACGCATGAATGGGTGAGAATCGAGGGTGACCTCGTTGTAACAGGCATTACTGACCATGCACAAGATGAGTTGGGTGATTTGGTTTATGTGGAAACCCCAGAAGTGGGCAGCCATGTAACCGCGACAGAACAGGCAGGTATTGTAGAATCTGTAAAAACAGCATCAGATATTCATGCCCCTGTTTCAGGTACAGTCATTGAAGTAAATACTGATCTTGAAGATGATCCAGATTTCGTTAATGATGAACCGTATGGCAAAGGCTGGATATACAAGATCAAACCCGACAATATGGCGGATGTTGAAAAATTACTTTCAAATAGCGAATACGAATCAGGTTTATAATTTTATAAATCTCGATCAAAAAGCCCAGTAGATTTACTGGGCTTTTTTTGTTTTTGAGACTATTACATTCATTAAGCCATTAAGCAACGTAATCTACAGGAATGCCATCCACCTCTGAAACCAGATTTTCAAAAGAGAAAATTTCGTCAAGTTGAGCCTGAGTCAGTAGACCTCGCTCTAAGACCACATCCTGAATGGTTTTATTCTCAGCAATACATTGCTTACCAATTTCATCACAGAGCGCATGACCCAATAATGGATCAAGTAAGGTAATAATCCCGACACTACGCATCACTGCATCATGACAAGCCTGTTCATGCGCCTTGATCCCCCTCACGCATTTCTCATCCAGACTTTGCATAGCATGCGTTAATAACTCAATTGATTCGTTTAATGAAATTGCAATCACAGGTTCCATCACATTCAGCTGTAACTGCCCTGCTTCAGCAGCAAAAGTAATCGTAAGATCATTACCAATTACTTTAAATGCAATCTGATTTACGACCTCAGGAATGACTGGATTGACTTTTGCTGGCATGATTGAAGAACCCGCCTGTAGCTCAGGCAATTGAATTTCACCTAAACCCGTACGTGGCCCAGAACTTAGCAGACGTAAGTCATTACTGATTTTTGAAAGCTTACATGCCAGACGTTTTAACGCACTTGATAAGATAATAAAGACACCACAATCACTGGTTGCTTCGACATAGTCTTCCGCACCGACCAGTTTTAAGCCTGTAATCTCCTTTAAGCAAGAGACCACTTTCGCTGCATAACCTTTTGGTGTATTCACCCCTGTACCAATAGCAGTCGCCCCCAGATTCACTTCGAGTAATAATTCACGGGTACGCTTAATCAATCGCAAGTCTTCTTTTAATAGAGTTGCAAAGGCACGAAACTCTTGCCCAAGTGTCATAGGTACGGCATCTTGTAATTGGGTGCGCCCCATTTTTAAGACATAGCGGAATTCAACTGCTTTATTTTCAAATGAAGTAATCAATTTATCCATTTGCATAAACAAGGGATCCAGTGAGCAGTAAGTCGATAGTCGAATTGCTGTTGGATAAACATCATTGGTCGATTGGGATTTATTGACATGATCATTGGGATGGATGACATCATATTGGCCTTTTTGATGACCTAATGACTCAAGTGCAATATTGGCAATGACTTCATTAGTATTCATATTAATCGAAGTCCCAGCACCACCCTGATAGATATCGATCGGGAAAGAATCCTGCCATTTTTCTGTTTCTGTAATTAAGGCATCACAGGCATGCTGAATCGCTAGACTTTGAGTTTCGGTTAATTTTCCAAAACTTAAATTGGTTTGTGCCGAGGCTTTTTTAACTTGCGCCAATGCACGGATAAAATAGCCATTTTGTCCAACCTTTTGCGACGAAATTTTAAAATTCTCAATTGCGCGTAAAGTATGGATTCCATAATAACAATCTGCTGGAACTTCTTTTGCACCCAGCAAATCATGCTCTATTCTTATTGTTGCCGCTTGAACCGTATTCACTTCCATTTCTCTCAGAGAATGCACCCTTATAGTGCAATGAATTAATATGAAAGATTTCAAGCTACTTTTCATTAGCAAAACTGCTTAACCTGATATTTTTTTATTAAGGACTTTCTCTAAAATGTTGCGCTTGTAACATCATGTGTCAAAATTTTTGATCACTTTTTAACAGTTAAAATTTAATCTACAACTGTAGTTTTTCTATTTTGTAACTTTTGAAAACATTTAGGTTAAATTTAAATCAAAACAAAAAACTTTTTTGGAGAAAAAAAAGTCACTTTTTTGAATAAAAAAATTAAGATTCATACACTTATTTATTATCACATAAACAATACAAACACGATACATAAAAATAACAGTGTTTCAAAAATCATTCATGCTTGAATCTGTGACCTTATCAATCCCAAGAATAGTCATTCATTTTTTACTATTCAGGTGTGATTGCAAATTATGGATATGTAAGGACAGGCATCCATTATGAATTTTTCGAATCCCACAGTTGTTGTATTCGTGGTCTATATTCTGGCCATGCTTGGCATCGGTTTATACGCCTATTTTTCTACCAAAAATCTTGATGATTATATTCTTGGAGGCCGAAGTCTAGGCAGTTTCGTTACTGCTTTATCCGCAGGCGCATCAGATATGAGTGGCTGGTTACTCATGGGTTTACCAGGGGCCATTTACTTAACTGGATTATCAGAATCGTGGATTGCCATCGGTTTGATTATTGGTGCATGGTTAAACTGGTATCTGGTTGCAGGCCGTTTACGTGTACACACCGAAGTGCAAAATAATGCCCTCACCTTACCGGATTATTTTACTGGTCGCTTCGATGACCAGAAGAAAATCCTACGCGTCACATCTGCATTGATTATTCTTGTATTCTTTGCGATCTATTGTGCTTCTGGCATGGTCGCTGGCGCACGTTTGTTTGAAACCTTGTTCCAATTGCCGTATAGCACAGCATTATGGCTCGGTGCATTCGCAACAATCGGTTATGTTTGTATTGGTGGCTTCCTTGCGATCAGCTGGACAGATACCTTCCAAGCAGGCTTAATGATTTTCGCATTATTACTCCTTCCAATTGTGACCTACATGTCTTTAGGCATTGGCATGGAAGAGTTTACTGCCGTTATCGAAAGTGTTCGCCCACATGCATTTGACTTTGCGACCAACTTGAGTGTTGTTGCGATTCTTTCTGCTGCGGCTTGGGGTCTAGGCTATTTTGGTCAACCACACATTCTTGTACGCTTCATGGCTGCTGATTCTGTGAAATCAATTCCAGCGGCTCGCCGTATTGGTATGACTTGGATGATTCTTTGCTTAGCGGGTGCAGTCGGTTCAGGCTTCATCGGTATTGCATACTTCCAGATGCATCCTGAATTTGCAGCAGCAGTAACAGCTAACCCTGAAACTGTGTTCATGGAACTCACTAAAATCTTATTCAACCCTTGGGTTGTGGGTGTGATCCTTGCTGCGATTTTATCTGCAATTATGAGTACATTGAGCTGTCAGTTACTGGTATGTTCAAGTGCACTAACCGAAGATTTGTACAAAGGCTTTATCCGTAAAAACGCATCTCAAAAAGAACTCGTTTGGATCGGTCGTTCAATGGTTATCGCTGTTGCAATGCTTGCGCTTTTCCTAGCCCAAAACCCTGAAAGTAAGGTTCTTGGCTTGGTTGCTTATGCTTGGGCTGGTTTTGGTGCCGCATTCGGTCCATTGATTCTGCTCTCTTTGTTCTGGAAACGCATGACCTTGAACGGCGCATTGGCAGGTATGGTTGTGGGTGCATTGACGGTCATCCTTTGGAAAAACTTCTTTGGCTACACTGGTATCTATGAAATTATTCCAGGTTTCGTTTTCGCCTTGATCAGCATCGTGGTGGTGAGCTTACTAGGTAAAGCACCAAATGCTGCTGTAACAAGTCGCTTTGAACAAGCTGATGAAATCTATGCACGCGAAATGAAATAATTTTGCTGAAAAATTTAAGGGGCTTTCGGGCCCCTTTTTTTTATTTAAAATTTTGTGCGTGATTTAATTTTTATTTTCGAACTGTCTTTCACCACCTGCATCACAGGATAACTACGTGTTTCCTTCACCCCAGGAAGCTGCCATAGAATCTGCCCGGCAATACGACGAAACTCCTCCATACCCGCACTACGCAGTTTAATCAGAAAATCAAAACCACCACTGACCATATGACATTCCACAATTTCTGGATATTGCGTGACTGCGTCAATAAAATCATCCAGCACATGCGGTGTGGTCTTATCGAGTAGCACTTCCACAAAGACCAGAAAATTGGCATTGAGCTTATTCGGATTGAGTTTTGCCTCATAACCCAAGATAAACTCATCCTTAGTCAACTTCTGCACGCGCGCCATCACCGCAGTCGGTGAAAGGTTCACGAGTTCTGCTAATTTACTGTTAGAAATTCTTCCATCTGCTTGAAGAATATCCAGAATTTTCAGATCGGTTCGATCTAAGGTATAAATAGGGCCATTCAACTGAATTTTCCTCTAAAAAATAAGCAAATTATAGTGAGTTACTCGGGATTTATTCTGTAATGATAAATTATCTAAACCTCTCTGCTCAATATATTTTAGAGATTGTTATTGGAATTTAGCATGAATACATTGGATACTCCCGCACAAATGGATACAGCTCACGCAGACGGTTATATTACCGAATTTAAAGAAAAAAGTGAGTTTGAGCAACGCATCAATACGGCATGGCGCCGTGCAGAGCCTGAAGCAGTCGCTGTACTTGCTGAAGCAGCCAACATCTCTCCTGAACTTGACCATAAAATTTATGAGCTTGCATTTAGCTTAGCGCACAACTTACGTGAGCGTAAAAGTTCAGCGGGTAAAGCTGGTATCGTTCAAGGTTTACTTCAAGAATTCTCACTTTCTTCACAAGAAGGTGTCGCACTCATGTGTTTGGCAGAAGCATTGCTTCGTATTCCAGATACAGCAACACGTGATTTATTGATTCGCGACAAAATCAACCAAGGCAACTGGAAAGAACACGTTGGTCAAAGTAACCTGATGTTCGTCAATGCCGCTGCTTGGGGTTTGATGTTAACTGGTAAGCTCATGGAAACACCAAAGCAAACCAGTTTATCAAGTGTTTTAACTGGTCTATTGGCACGCAGTGGTCGCGGTATTATCCGTAAAGCCGTTGACGTTGCAATGCGTATGATGGGCGAGCAATTCGTTACTGGCGAAACCATTGGTGAAGCGCTTGAACATGCTAAACCATTTGAGCACAAAGGTTTCCGCTACTCATACGACATGTTGGGTGAAGCTGCCCTAACTGAACATGATGCTGAGCGTTATTACAACGACTACACCCAAGCAATCCATGCTATTGGTAAAGCATCGAATGGTCGTGGTGTCTATGACGGCCCGGGTATCTCAATCAAGCTTTCTGCATTGCACCCACGTTACCAACGTGCGCAAATCGACCGTGTTCATCATGAACTTTACAACAAGGTTTTTGAACTCGCGTGCTTGGCAAAACAATACGATATCGGTTTAAACATCGATGCTGAAGAATCTGAACGTCTAGAAATTTCACTCGAATTGCTTGAACGCCTATGTTTCGAACCAAAACTTGCGGATTGGAAAGGCATTGGTTTCGTTATTCAAGCTTACCAAAAACGTTGTTTCTACGTTGTAGATTATATCGTTGATCTTGCAAAACGCAGTAACAAACGCCTAATGATCCGTTTGGTGAAAGGTGCGTATTGGGACAGCGAAATCAAGAAAGCGCAAATTGATGGTATGACCGACTACCCTGTGTTTACCCGTAAAGTTCACACTGACTTGTCTTACATTGCCTGTGCGAAAAAATTACTTGCTGCACCGGATCAAGTGTATCCGCAGTTTGCGACACACAATGCGCAATCACTTGCAACGATCTACAATCTTGCAGATCCAAGCAAATATTACCCAGGTCAATACGAGTTCCAATGCTTGCATGGTATGGGTGAGCCATTGTACGAGCAAGTGGTCGGTTCTAAAGAAGACAATAAACTTGGTGTTCCATGTCGTGTTTACGCACCTGTTGGTAACCATGAAACATTATTGGCTTACTTGGTTCGTCGTTTACTTGAAAATGGTGCCAATACCTCATTCGTAAACCGTATTGCAGATAAGACTTTAAAAGTTAAAGACCTCATTCAGTCTCCAATCAAAGACATCCAGACTTCAGCGAAAGATGAAGGCCAGCTTGGTTTAAAACACCCTGCAATTCCACTTCCGCATGATCTTTATCCATTACGTCCAAACTCAAGTGGTTTCGATCTCAATAACGATCAACCATTAGCAGATTTGGATGCGACTGCACAAAAGCTACGTAGCCAGATTTGGAAAAGTGCACCATTACTTGGTTTTGAATCAACAGTTCATGATCAAAGTAATGCACTTGCAATTACAAACCCTGCACAAAACAGCGAAGTTGTGGGTTATGTTAACGAAGCAACCAGTGCTGATGTACAACTGGCATTAGAAGCTGCAGTACAAGCTGAACAAAGCTGGGCTGCAACCGATAAAGTTGAACGTGCTGCTTGCTTAAAGCGCGCGGCTGACTTAATGGAAGCTCGTATTCAGGAGCTTATGGTTTTACTTTGCCGCGAAAGTGGTAAAACTTATGCCAATGCGATTGCAGAAGTTCGTGAAGCGGTAGATTTCTTACGGTACTACGCAACTCAAATTGAAAACCTGCCTGCCAATGCACAAGTGAAGCCATTAGGTACTGTATTGTGTATTAGCCCATGGAACTTCCCTCTTGCGATTTTCTCTGGTCAGATTGCAGCGGCATTGGTGAGCGGTAACTGTGTTATTGCAAAACCAGCTGAACAAACGCCATTGATTGCAGCACAAGCCGTACAAATGCTTTGGGAAGCTGGCGTGCCACACGGCGTTGTTCAACTTCTTCCTGGTCGCGGTGAAACGGTGGGTGCTCAATTGAGCCAAGATGACCGCATCCAGGGCATCATGTTTACGGGTTCGACTGAAGTTGCAAAAATCTTGCAAAAGACTGTCGCAAAACGTTTATCTCCAAATGGCCAACCAATTCCGTTAATCGCGGAAACAGGTGGTCAGAATGCGATGATCGTCGATTCTTCTGCACTGACTGAACAAGTGGTTCTCGATGTTGTTAGTTCTGCATTCGACAGTGCGGGTCAACGTTGTTCTGCACTTCGTATCTTATGTGTACAAGAAGACAGCGCTGAAACCGTTATCAAAATGCTGAAAGGTGCAATGCAACAGTTGATCGTAGGTAACCCAGCGATCTTAAAAACTGACATTGGTCCTGTCATTGATACTGAAGCGAAACAAACCATCGATACGCACATTCAAAAGATGAAATCTAAGGGTTACCCTGTTCATCAATTGATGTTTAACGATGCTGCAAGCCAACAGGCACTTGCACAAGGTACTTTTGTTCCACCAACAGCAATCGAATTACCAAACCTTGATGACCTTGAGCGTGAAGTATTTGGTCCTGTACTCCACATCATCACGTATAAATACGGTGAGCTTGAGCAGTTGATCGATCGTATCAATGCAAAAGGTTACGGCTTGACCATGGGTCTACATACCCGTATCGATGAAACCATTAATACGGTGATTCAACGTGCGGAAGTGGGCAACTTATATATTAACCGTAATATCGTTGGTGCAGTGGTAGGCGTACAACCATTTGGTGGTGAAGGCTTGTCTGGTACTGGTCCGAAAGCTGGTGGCCCTCTTTATATGTACCGCTTGATGGAACATTGTTCAGAGAAAGTATTGGCGACCCCATTTGCGGTGAAAGCTGAAATCTCTAACTTTGATGCGGTATCAAATGTTGCTTACCAAAGCTTAATGGCTTGGGCGAAACAGCACATGGCTCAAGCAGTACCTACAATTCCAGCGTTTGGTGTAGGTAAATTCTACGAGTTGCAAGGCCCGACTGGCGAAAGTAACCAGTACATTATCCTGCCTCGTCATCGTGTGCTTTCAATTGCCAATGATGATGCAAGTCAGCTTCAACAATTGCTTGCGATTTTCGCAGTGAGCAGTACAGCGGCTGTATTGAAAGACAATGCATTCTTGGTGAAACACAAAGCGTCTTTACCAAAAGATGTTTTAGATGCGATCACTGTCATCTCAAGTGTTGAAAAAGATGCCTTTGATGCCGTACTTCATCATGGTTCAGTTGAACAGTTACAAGATTTGCAAACTAAAGTTGCTGCCCGTTCAGGCGCAATTGTTGGAATTACTCAGCTTCAAGCCAATGAGCAAATTCCGTTAGAACGTCTTGTGATTGAACGCGCAATCAGCGTGAATACAGCAGCAGCTGGCGGTAACGCAAGCTTGATGACCTTATCTGAAGACTAATATTCTCCTTTCCGAGAGATAGTAAATCTCTCAATGACCCGAATCATGTTTACATGGTTCGGGTTTTTTATTATTTTGAAGTACATAACATCAAGAATAAAATGAGACGCTTTTAATGCAGTTCTTTTTGTCCACAGAATATCAGTCGAATTGCGCTCGGCTTTTCGAAGATTATAAAAACAAGATCAAGCAGCTTATCCCTTTTGCCGTGATTGAACATATCGGTTCCTCCGCTATTCCCAATGCAATTTCAAAAGGTGATTTAGATATTTATATCGAAGTATCAGCAAAAGATTTTTTGCAGACCATTGAACAAGTTAAACATCTTAATTTTAAGGAAAAACTTGATACTTTACGAACACATGAGCTGTGTATGCTTGAGTCCTCGGAACATGATATCGCATTGCAAATCGTTGTGACTGGCTCAGAATTTAAAAACTTTCTCATCTTCCGAGGTCAATTGCGACATCATCCAGAGCTAGTCCAGCAATACAATCAACTCAAACAAAGATGTTCAGGTTTCTCACCACAACAATATCGTGAGCTTAAATCGATATTTATTGAAAATGTTCTGAATCAGAAACCATCTTACAAATAAGCAAATTTGATAATTTCCCTGCACCTTGTAGCACTTTTTTTGATACCATTCCTGTTTAGATTTCACCTATAGTTTTCTTGTTTATGACCGTATCTTACCAGCAGCAACTTCAAGAGAAAGTTGAACGAATCACCGCACAGTTTGCTCCGTTCAATCCACCAGCTTTAGAAGTGTTTCAATCACCAGAACAACATTTCCGTATGCGTGCCGAATTTCGTATCTGGCATACAGAAGATGATATGTTCTATGCCATGTTTGAACGTGCTGAAGACGGTAAGCAAAAAGACGTTGTTCGTGTGGATGTGTTTCCTATCGCGGATCAAAGCATTAATGATTTGATGCCTCGTCTGTTAGAAGAATTAAAAGCAGTCCCTGTTTTATCGCAACGTATTTTTGAAGCGGACTTTCTTGCTACATTAAGCGGAGAAATGCTGGTTACGCTGATTTATCATCGTAAACTGGATGAAGAATGGGAAACAGCGGCTAAAGCGTTAGCAGAAAAGCTGAATATTAAAATTATGGGCCGTAGCCGTGGTCAAAAAGTTATTATTGGCGAAGACTATGTGGTTGAACAGTTGAATGTTCATGACCGTACTTTTAAATACAAACAAATTGAAAGTAGTTTTACCCAGCCAAATGCACAAGTCTGTCAACATATGTTGGAATGGGCTTGTGATGCCGCACAAGGATCTCAAAAAGACCTTTTAGAATTGTATTGTGGTAACGGCAACTTTACCCTGCCATTGTCTTTGAAGTTTAAACGTGTCCTTGCCACTGAACTGGCAAAATCTTCGGTTTATGCAGCGCAATGGAATATTGAGCAAAACCAGATTGAAAATATTCAGGTTGCACGTTTATCGGCGGAAGAATTTACTCAGGCTTATCAGGGCGAACGTGAATTTAGACGCTTGCAAGAAGCCAATATCGGCATTCAAAGCTATGACTTTGACACGGTTTTCGTCGATCCGCCACGAGCAGGAATTGATGATGAAACGCTGAAACTTCTACAAGGATTCGAGCGTATTCTCTATATCTCATGTAATCCAGATACCTTACATGACAACCTCAACACACTGACCCAAACCCATCGAATTGTGAAGTTCGCAATGTTCGATCAGTTCCCTTTTACTCATCATGTTGAGTCAGGCGTTTTACTTGAAAAGATTTAAACAAATTATTTCAACGTAACAATAATTAATAAAGGGTTTCAATAACCCTTTATTTTTACTCAAAGTATATTGATAAAAAAGTGATAATTTTCAAAGGTCAAGTCATCATACCGTCATAATTTCGTTTGAGATGAGAAGAGTTATCGAAAAAATTGAGGTTCAACTGCTGCTTTTATCACTTAAGCTGACTTGTATTTTATTTTAAAGTGGCTATATTTCGAGCTATGTTAGGTTGTAAATGAAGGCTCTATGAGTTTTTGGCAAAAATTGTTCAATGCAGACGAACAATATAACGAACACAAGAATCAGACTTCTTGCGTTGAAAACGATTGTTCTTGCAAAACCAATGAACAGCTACTCGATGCTTTAGTCAAAGCTACAGATGAAGATGTCATTAAAGGCATTAAGAAAGTACTGATTTCTCGAGGCTACAGCCGCAAAGAATTACTTGCGCTGATCAAACCTCCGATCCAATAAGAAACAAACTTGGCCTAACCTCTTTAGATCAGGAGGTTAGGCTCGAGTCTCAATGACATCCCGCTTTATCCACCACTTCCGCAACGATTGGACCTAAATTAAAGGCTTTATCGTGACGTTTATTTTGCGCCAGATATAAACTCGAAATTGAACCATCCAGATATAGTGCATTATCTACTTTTAATTGTTGCTTAAAGAATTGGGCAAATTGATAAAAACTTACCCGCTGCTGTGAAATCACAAAGTAAAGCTGATTATCTTTAACCCCAACACCATTTCTGATCTTTAAAGAATTTGAATCAGGAATGAACTGGTGATTGATCTTGCCCTTATAGAGCAGCATCGGCCCGGATTGTGTAGCAAATTTAGCGTTAAAGCCACTCTCCTTATAATCAGCCGTTGTTTTGATTATTGCGCCCTGTTCATTCCACGCGACCACACCATTCGGCTGCATAAAGAAATTACCAAAACCTTTCGCCTGATTTAATTTTGCCGTTTCCTTGCCCTGCTCGATATATAAACCCACGGGCTGAAAATCGGCATGATACATGCCACCATTCATGGCAAAACTTAATTGCTTGCAAGCTGGTAATTCTTTCTGAATATTGGAGAATTTCTGATAATAACGTCCCGTATTGGGATTTTTTAAAAATAATTTCAGCTGGTTTAAATGCTCAGCTTGAATCACATCATAGTTCACCTTTTCAACGGTGATTGTTTGATGTTGCATCGCATAAGCCATTGGCATAAAAGCAGAGGTGCAGACTGCTAACCACCATTTTTTCATCATTCATATTTCTTAAAGCAAATTCCTTACTCAATTTTCCCATAACTTTTTATAGGGAGAAAACAGCAGATACAATCTAGACACATATTCCTTGGGTTGAGCTAAGAAATAGACTCGATTGGTTCACTGTTTTTGAGTAAAATAAGCAAGTAAATACAATAATCTTGTATCAACATGCAGCACAAACATCAACATTTCTCCCTTGGCGCCCATCTGATCGTCAAACACTTTGGTTATAGCCATCACGGGATCTATGCGGGTCGCGGTCGGGTCATTCATTATTCTGGTTTTGCTCATATTTTTAAAAAGCATCCGATCGAAATGACTTCAATCCAGCGTTTCGCACGTGGCAAACCGATCTATACGCGACATTACCCGTCTCCGCGCTATAAAGCTAAAGCGGTGGTACGGCGTATGCGCTCACGCATGCATGAAAATCACTATCATTTAATTATCAATAACTGTGAACACTTATGTACCTGGGCGATTACAGGTGTTGAATCCAGTACTCAGGTTGAACGAATGCAACGCCGCTTAGCCACGATAGGTTATGTCAGCTCAGTCATGAGTTATATGAATGGTCTGATGCTGACGGTTGCGACCGCCTGCTTCGCGATTGTGCTTTACATTAAAATGATGCTACGTCGACAGTCCAAGAAATCGATTCCCGCTTATTTACATCTCAAAGAAAAACATTCTAAAAAATAAAACACTTTCTGAAACCTTATAGCTGTAGCAGCTTATTGATTTTTTAACTATTCCCTTTAAGCTATTTTGTACCAATTACCAAATTAATCCAGCTCAAATGAAGTTGAAGATTTTGGTACTAAAATTAGCAAGAGATCATAATGAATATATCTATTCGAAATGAACAACCATCTGACATTCCCAACATCTTTGAACTCACTCAAGCGGCTTTTAAAGATATAGAATATTCGAGTCATACAGAGCAATTTATTGTCAATGCTTTACGCGACTCTCAACAATTGACCGTATCGCTGGTCGCTGAATATGAAGGCCAAATCGTTGGACATATTGCGTTTTCCCCTGTTTCTATCTCGGATGGAACAACTGACTGGTACGGTTTGGGGCCTGTTTCTGTACAACCTGAATTTCAAAATCAAGGGGTTGGCTCTCAACTGATCCATATAGGTTTAGACAAGCTGAAAACATTAAAGGCTGCTGGCTGTGTTCTACTCGGCGATCCTGAATATTATGCTCGCTTCGGCTTTAAAGCGAAGCCAGAACTTGTTTTACAAGGTGTTCCCGCAGAGTATTTCCAGACGCTTTCTTTCACCGAAAAAATGCCTCACGGCGATGTGGTTTATGCAGAAGCATTTAATGCGACCGCATAATAGCTTTAGCGCTCAGCCTTAGTTAAAGCTGAGCGCTCATAGATGATGGTAGAATTTTAAAGTGAATACATTCACATTCAACGCAGTCATTTAATGACAAACAAGCTCCTCAGAAGCCTCTAAAGCCTTTTCAAAGATTTCAGCATAGCCTGCAATGAGTTCAGCTTTATCTGTTCCATTGACAATGTAACGTGCGCCCACATAATCCTTTTTATTTTGATTGATGTAGTCAGAAAGTCTTTTACCTGTAAACATACCCTTTTTCATGCCAACAATCATGACCCGTGCCGCGATGTCAGCCTGTAAAGCAAGTTTTGGATTTTTGACTAAATCAATTTTCAAGTAATCGCCCATACGCTTATAGTTGGACAACCATGTGAGCTGCACATAGCCATATCCGATATAAGGATAATATTGTTTAGATTTCAGATATTTTTCAGAACCGTACTCGATGACAGGTTGCATGGTTTTCGCTGTTTCATGCCAAGCCGTTGCCAAAATATAGGCCGCTTGCGCCAGACTCAGCTCCTGATGTTCCTCTAAAACAGAAACAAGAAAATTAATTCCATCCACTTGAGGCTGAGTAAGTTTTCCAAAAGCTTCACGTAAAATATCGAAACCGTTTTGAATTATTGTCATGATTTTTTCCTTATAAAAATAAAAAAACCGCCTTGAGGCGGTAGTTGATTGAATTGTGTTGTTAGAATTTGTCTTTGAAGTCTTTCACTTCTCTTGCAACGTCTAGAATCGTTGAATCCTCTCTTGCATTGATGTAATTAAAAGTCCAGCGAATGAGTGCCCACACAGGTAAGCCGCAAAGGAAATACAAGCCACCAAGGGCGAATGCGCCAAACATATTTTTACTCCAGTCTTGCAAATCAAAATGCTGAATCACAAAACCACCGCCAGCAATACTGCCGACCGAAGTAGAAATTAATGAAACCACCCACTCCCGCCTAGATTTTGGCAACCGTGTCATTACAACAACAATCCAGGCCAAAAGCATGAAGCTTAGCGCCATCAAGACAATAAAAAACACACCATAGGATTTTATTGCGGCTGCAATATCTGCACCCGCTGAAACGAGGTCTACCATTTTCCTCCTCCAAAAAGAAAAGCCCTGAGAAATACAGGGCATTATTTAAATACGATAATTTTATAAAGCAGCCGACTTATTCTTGTTGCAGTCATCACTCTTGTTATTCACTCCCTATCACATCAAATGTTTTATCTATAAAAAAACCTCCCGTGTGGGAGGCCGACTCATTTAATAAATCACAGTGGATAAAGCGGCAATCGCTGCGAATGATAAAAAGGTAAATAGTGACCTGTTCTCATTCGCTTAGGCGAAACCTTGTATTTATGCACTGAGTCATAAGTTTTTGCATTGTTTGTATTTTCAGTATAGATCTCTTCTCCAACGGCTGCATATGCTTCCCTTAAATCAAAATCCAGTTGAGTCAGCCCATCCAGTGCAATAACTTGATAAAATTCCGGTAATTCCAATCCATGTCTTGAAACCCAACTCCCGACCAGTTTTTCATCGATATAAACATTCATGGAATGCTTTCCCGTAATTTCAAAAGTGACAACTGGATTTAAACAAGGCTCATCTTGCATAAAGGTGACGTTATCCATGCTGCCATAATCCCCTAATATCACCGTGAACTTCTCGTCTACAAACAAACTGTAAATAACAAATCCCTGTTTCACCTGATCAGCAATCAACTTTTTTTCGGGTTGAGGCGCAAGTCCGACAATCATAAAAGCATGATGTGGTGCATTTGAGTTGCTCAACGAAAATTTACCCTGACATGCCTGAAAATAGGCAGATAAAAATGGCGCGTGGGTCAGTTGATTGGCCCATCCCAACTGGATAAATACATTTGAAAGTTCATAAGGCAACTCAGTGGCTTCCAGCATCACACGATCAAAATCCTTATCTAACTGATAGGCCTGTGCATGAACGGTCTTATCATTGATTTTGAGCAACTGTACGGCGTTTGCTGTTACCCGAATCACTAGATTCTCGATTTTATTAAAATCATTCAGGGTGATCGGCAGCGATATACTACTGAACATAGCAACTCGTTTACCCTCGATACTGAGCGTCACATGATCATGATCATTCTTAAAAATAATCAGGGTTTCAGCCTGCTCGCCAATCATAATTTTATAGTCACGATCTGCCTGTAGAGGCTCAATCATTCCTTGCATGTTTGCAGGACGGAATGCAGTAATATTTGGTATAAACTTGGCCTCCGTCACAGCAAGCATATTACGCGACTCGATTAGCTCATATTCATCGTAAGTCAGTGCGGGCTCCTGCATATCATCAATAACATTTAATGCACCTAGATATGGGTTAGATTCCATCAAAGTTACACCAACCGCATCTGGCGTCATTTTCATGCTAGATGGGACAATATAGGTAGGAGAAAAATGTGATACACCTTGATCTAAATACGGAATATTATTTGTATTGTTAATACTATTCATCTTCAATCACCTCGAATTCTTTATAAATTTCAAACCTTTTTCAGGTTTTAGATATAAAAAAACTCGGTCTCCATTACGGTACCGAGTTTTCTTTAGGCAACAAAAAAGCCCATCTATTGATGAGCTTTTCAGTTTTGTCATATTTAATCTTTAATACGACCAGTATAGTAAAACTATAGCGTGCTTTCCGAAATAATGGAATCCTTAGTTATGCATATTTTTGTAAGTGTTTTTACGATATTGTTCAATCACAATTTCAGCTTCTTCAATTGCAGCTTCAAGTGTTTTAACCATCAGATTTTCATAAGCTTTCCAAGTTTTTCTATAGCTCTCTACATTGATCTGATGACGATGAATTCCAGCATAAGCCATACGTCCTTTCGCAGTGTAATTTTCTTCCAGATCAGGGTCTAAAACGAAGTCTAAAACCATTCTGGCAACTAACCAGGCCAAGTGATACATTGCAATGCGTTCTGGTTCACGCTTCTTATCTCTTACGGCCTGTGCAATAAAAATATCAGCCAAATGCTGACGAACATATTCATAATCACTGGCAGTTTTATTTTCAAACACAATTAACGCAGTTACAGACTTCGCCAACTGGGTGTCCATTGCAGCGATTGCACCCAAACGATCCTGATAGTTTAAACGCTCACCTGTACCACGTACATAGGGATCAAATCCTGAAGAACGTACAGTTAAACCATGTGTTAACCACTCAAATTTTTCAAACTTAGTCACCATTGCATTCATCTTTTCACCTCATCTCATTATTTATTTTTCTGGCTTGATCCATGTTGTCCATAAAGTGATAGATCTTCTGCCAATTTTAATCATCATTTTCATGCTTGCTTCCGCATCCAATGACTTTACTTACTGCATAACGCAGCCCTAATTAACTTTTGAAATGCGCTTTAATGATATTTTTCTCCTTGCTCTACACATTGCATAGCGTGCTTAATTTCTTCAAATCGAGCCTTGCTACACGGTCGGGTAAAGCTCTTGATTTGAGAAATATAACTATGCGCACAACCGAGAACTTCGACCAAAGCCTTGGCTCGTCCCTTATGTTCATTGAGCCAGCTGCTGAGCGTTGTGATTTGTTGTTCGGTTGCCTGATTTTCGATACGCTTTTGTTTTTTTAATTGTTTCTGCTCATCTTCCAATCGCATCGCTTTTAGTTTTTTGCTGTATTCCACTCTTCGTGCTTGAAATTTACTTTGAATCGTCGTGATTGCATTGCCTTTCGCCAGCCAAGCTTCAATTTCAGCATTTAAGTTTTGTTTGATATGCATGTTTGGATTAATTGCCTTACTCATACTTTACCTCCAACATTGAAATTTAGATAACACGCCTATAATATTAGCAAACTAATATTAAATCAATAAGAATACTAATTTGACTTCACATTAGTTTGCTAATATTCTGAACTCAATGAATTTGAGGTCGATTGAAATGCTAAAAGATAGGCTCAAAGAAGCTAGAAAAAGAGCGAAGAAGTCTCAAAAAGATGTTGTTGCTGCTGTGGGGATTACCCAATCTGCCTTAAGTCAACTAGAAACAGGATTGGTCAGTTCGTCTTCTCATCTCCCCTCTATTGCCAAATTTTTAGGTGTGGATGCTTATTGGCTACAAACAGGCGAAGGTCAGGCTGAACTAGATCCAACACAATCTGAACATTCTATTAATATCTCGCCTGTTCAGGCCAAGATGGCACCTGTCTTGTCATGGGTACAAGCAGGTATTTTTACCAATGTACAATCTGTTGATATGACTCAAGTTGAAGAATGGCTCCCGTTACCCGATGATTGTGATGAATGCTTTTACCTTAAAGTTCAAGGCTTAAGTAATTACCCCGTATTTCATGAAGGCGATTATATTCTGGTTGATCCAACAGTCCAGTATAGTGATATGCAATCAGGTGACATGATTGTGGTTAGAAAACATGAAGATGCAACCTTTAAAAAACTGGTGATCGAAACCGATAATTCAAGATATTTACAGGCGCTGAATCCAGAGTTTAAACCCAATATTATTCCCTTAGATGAAGAATGCATTTTCGTGGGTGAAGTAGTCGATTCAATTCGTTATATTTATCAATCCAAACGCCGTTCCAAGATAAAGCACAGTTAAACTGTGACGAGCTTGCATAAAAAATTAGTATTCTGATAACAAGTAAATATTAGTATATTAATAAATAAAACATAAATAATAAGCAAATAAAAAAGCCCGAATGAGCTGATCATTCAGGCTTTTTGTTAAATTTCGATATTACTTTGCAGCAGTTGCTTCGGTTGTAATATTTACAGTGATCTTGTCACCCACGTTCGGTACATAATTGCCGATACCAAATGCTGAACGATTAAAGCTAGTGGTCGCATTAAAGCCAATTGCTGGTACTTTTGCCATTGGGTGCTCACCTTGTTTATTAAGCACAGCATCTAATACCACAGGCTTAGTCACACCTTTAACAGTCAAATCACCTGTAATTTTAAAGTGCTTTTTGTCTTTGGTTTCTACTTTGGTACTTTTGAAGGTAATGTTTGGATATTTTGCAGCATTAAACCATGCTTCTTCCTGAAATTCTTTGTCTAAAGCAGGAACATTGGTATTTACGCTGCTTAAAGGAATCGTGACTTCAACTGATGAATTTGCAGGTTTTGCATTATCAACCTTGATTACACCCTGAATGTCAGTGAAGTTTGCACTTGGGGTAGAAAAACCAAAGTGATTCCAGCTGAACACAGTCGCTGTATGCGTTGGGTCAATTTTATAATCTACAGGCGCTGCCAAAGTTACTGAACTTGCTAACGCGACTGCTAAACCGAGGCTTAATGTTTTAAATTGCATTTTTCGTATCCTTGTTTGATATAGCCATTAGTGTATAGATCAAGTATTTTTATTCACTAGTCTTTATAAAACGATATGTTTCATCCATGCAACAATAAAAGCGTTACAGTTGTTATTTAAAACGCCTATCATAAGACCATTCGCTACTCGACAATTGATTTGAGAAATAACATGATCAATTGATAAATTTAGATTTAAATTCTTAAAGATAAACAACAAGGTAGAATATGACTCATACAGTTCAAGCTCAAAATACTTCAACGCCTTATCGTGTTACGCTTACAGACGCTTCTGGTCATAGCTGGTATGCGGATGAGCCTACTGACAAAGGTGGGCAAGATACCGCGCCAAATCCAGTTCAGCTGTTACTTTCCGCTTTAGGTGCGTGTACAACCATTACTTTAGAAATGTATGCCAAGCATAAAGGCATTAAGCTAGAGCACGTTCAAGTAGATTTAGCATTAAATCCGAATGGTGAACCTGAGGCAGGTCAGAATAATATTGAACGTAAAATTATCTTAAAAGGTGAATTTACTGAAGAGCAGCACAAACGTTTGTTAAAAGTCGCGGAAAGCTGCCCAATTCATAAGTTATTAACGTCTAATATTTCGATTCAGAGTGAGCTGCATATTTAATTTTAATAAACATAAAAAAAGCGCCCTATTCAGAGCGCTTTTTTACTACTTAATTTAATTAAGCAGTCAATTCTTTAACCGCAGCAACAACCGCTTCCGTCGTAATACCGAAGAATTGGAACAAGTCTTTTGCTGGCGCAGATTCGCCGTAAGTGGTCATACCGATCACTTTGCCGTCTAAACCAACAAACTTCCACCAGTAATCCACATGAGCCGCTTCAACCGCTACACGTGCACGGATATGTGCAGGCAATACCGCTTCACGATATGCAGCATCTTGCTTCATAAACTCTTCAGCACATGGCATAGACACAACACGTACACCTTCAAGTTGTGCATATGCTTCCATTGCCAATGAAACTTCTGAACCTGTCGCGATGATGATTGCTTTTAACTCACCTTTCTCTTCAGCAAGCACATAACCACCTTTTGCAACGTTTTGAATTTGAGCTTCATTACGTGCTTGGAATGGCAAGTTTTGACGAGAGAAAATTAACGCTGATGGACCATCTTTACGTTGAAGTGCAGATTTCCAAGAAACCGCCGCTTCAACTGTGTCACATGGGCGCCATGTATTTAAGTTTGGCGTACCGCGTAATGATGCAATTTGTTCGATTGGTTGATGCGTAGGACCATCTTCACCCAAACCGATCGAGTCATGTGTATAAACATGAATCACACGTTGCTTCATCAATGCAGACATACGCACGGCATTACGTGCATATTCCATAAACATCAAGAATGTTGCAACGTAAGGAACGAAACCACCATGTAAAGCCACACCATTCGCAATTGCAGTCATACCGAATTCACGAACACCGTAATACACGTAGTTACCCGCTGGGTTTTCCTGTACGCCTTGGCAACCTTTCCAAAGTGTTAAGTTAGAACCCGCCAAGTCAGCAGAACCACCTAATAATTCAGGAAGTAATGGACCAAATGCTTGTAATGTATTTTGGCTTGCTTTACGTGTCGCAATGGTTTCAGCTTTAGCATTGGTTTCAGCAATGAAAGCATCTGCTTGTGCTGCAAACTCAGCTGGCAAATCACCATTGATACGGCGTAATAATTCTGCTGCTTCAGTTGGATATTTTGCTTGGTATTGAGCAAACAATTCATTCCACGCTGCTTCAGACGTTTGGCCTTTTGCTTTTGCATCCCAAGCTGCATATACATCTTCAGGAATAACAAATGAATCTTCTTTCCAGCCTAATGCTTCACGGGTTAAAACGATTTCGTCTTTACCCAATGGTGCGCCGTGGCAATCTTCTTTACCTTGTTTGTTTGGTGAACCTAAACCAATCACCGTTTTACAGATAATGATCGTTGGTTTATTGGTTTCAGCTTTTGCTTCAAGAGTTGCTTGGCGAATTGCAGCAGCATCATGACCATCTACATGAAGAACTTGCCAACCGTATGCATTGAAACGTTGTTCAGTATCATCACTGAACCAACCTTCCACTTCACCATCAATCGAGATACCGTTGTCATCGTAGTATGCGATCAACTTACCAAGACCTAAAGTCCCCGCAAGTGAACATACTTCGTGAGAAATACCTTCCATTAAGCAGCCATCGCCAAGGAAGCAGTAAGTGAAGTGATCAACAACGTTTAAATCATCTTTGTTGAACTGTGCAGCCAAAGTTTTTTCAGCAAGTGCGAAACCGACTGCATTGGCAATCCCCTGGCCTAATGGACCAGTTGTTGTTTCAATACCAGGTGCATAACCATATTCAGGGTGACCTGGTGTTTTAGAATGTAATTGACGGAACTGTTTTAAATCTTCAATAGATAAATCATAACCAGTCAAATGCAATAACGCATATTGCAACATAGAACCATGACCATTTGACAATACGAAGCGGTCACGGTTCGCCCATTGCGGGTTGGTCGGGTTATGATTTAAAAATTCACGCCAAACCACGTCAGCGATATCTGCCATCCCCATTGGTGCACCTGGATGCCCTGAGTTTGCTTGTTGCACAGCATCCATTGCCAAGACACGAATTGCATTTGCAATACGACGTTCATTTAAAGGGGTTGTCATAAGTCAGAATCCGATTAAATCAAATAAGATGAGAGAAGATGAGAAACCATCTTTCAAAAACTGCCACTATTGTCTTAAAAAAACGCCAATGGGTAAAGTCCAATAGACGATATTTCTTGTTTTTCACGCAATCATTTAGCATTAAGTGTGTAAATGTTCATACGATAGGCAGTACCAGCAATATCAAGTAAAAAATTTAAGTAGCAAATTACAGATTTATTCATATAAAAAACCCTAAATATCAATTTCACTGATACTCATATCAATAAAAACATCATGAAAATGAAATAAATTCACGCTTTTTAGTCAGCTTGTGCTAGTCCTATGCGCCAAGTCGATGTAACATACTCTGTCTTTTTGAAAATACCAATGATAGGACGTTCATGCGCGAGTATGCTGTTTTTACTTCAGAATCTGTAAGCGAAGGTCATCCAGATAAAATGGCTGACCAAATTAGCGATGCAATTTTAGATGCAATCCTAAGAGAAGACCCGTATGCGCGTGTCGCTTGTGAAACATTAGTAAAAACAGGTGCGGTTGTTCTTGCTGGTGAAATCACAACGACAGCAAATGTGGACTTTGAAGCGATTGTACGTCAAACCGTAAATGGAATTGGTTATCACCATTCTGACCTAGGTTTCGATGGTTCAACTTGTGCCGTGATCAACATGATCGGTAAGCAGTCTCCTGAGATTGCACAAGGCGTCGATCGTCAAAAGCCAGAAGATCAAGGTGCAGGTGACCAAGGTCTCATGTTCGGTTACGCAAGCCGTGAAACTGATGTGTTGATGCCTGCTCCAATCTCTTACGCTCACCGTTTAATGGAGCGTCAAGCAGAATTACGTCGTTCAGGTGCTTTACCGTGGTTACGCCCAGATGCGAAAAGTCAGGTAACGTTTGCTTATGAAAATGGCAAACCTGTTCGTTTAGATGCAGTTGTGTTATCAACTCAACATGATCCTGAAATTTCTCAAATTCAGTTAAAAGAAGCTGTCATTGAAGAAATCGTTAAACCGATCATCCCTGCTGAAATGTTCCATGCAGGCACTAAATTCCATATCAACCCAACAGGTATGTTCGTCATTGGCGGTCCTGTAGGTGACTGTGGTTTAACAGGTCGTAAAATTATTGTAGATACTTACGGCGGTATGGCTCGTCACGGTGGTGGTGCTTTCTCTGGTAAAGATCCATCGAAAGTTGACCGTTCAGCTGCTTATGCTGGCCGTTATGTTGCGAAAAATATTGTTGCAGCTGGTTTAGCAGATAAATGTGAAATTCAGGTGAGTTATGCAATCGGTGTTGCTGAACCAACTTCAATTTCAATCAACACTTTTAACACTGGTAAAGTATCAGACGAATTAATTGTTCAACTTGTACGTGAACACTTTGACTTACGTCCATACGGCATTACCCGTATGCTAAATCTGATTCAACCAATGTATAAGCAAACAGCAGCTTATGGTCACTTTGGCCGTGAAGGTTCTGACTCTGCCTTTACTTGGGAAAAAACAGATAAAGTAGATATCCTGAAAGATGCAGCTGGACTCTAATCCACTACTCTTCAATAAAAAAGCTCGCAATTGCGAGCTTTTTTATAACCCCAATCATTATTTATTCGAATTGGTATTATCCTGTTTGAACATCTCCAGCAGCGAATTGCTTTGAACTGGTTGATCTTCTTGATGATGCTGACTATATAAATGTGCAAGTTTAATGACCACCACCACTGCTAGGCAGGCAGCAACACAAAACATCCACAAGCCATAGGGGCTGCGAATATGCTGAGAACCGCAATAAGGGCACTCTTTATCTGTTGATGCGACGACCTTGTCACAACATGCACAATGATATTGATATAACATCATTAATACCTCCTCTCTTTATTTTTTTATTTTCTTTTTACAACAAATACTCATATGTCACACTTTTATCCTATGAGAAAAAAAACCATAATTCAATCACGTTTTCTGACCTATGCATTCAAATTAACAAATTTTTATGACAATTTGATTAGAATCTTAAGTTTAAGAAAATCATTAAGTTCTTAATATTATTTTGATCTTTCATGTTATTTGTTAAAATAACGTTTTGCAAATTGTGGAATTGATGATGACCCAATTGATTAATAAAGGTGGATTTCGCGAACGCGCCAACCGTAGTCGCAAGTACAAACAGTCAGAAAATGAAATCACTACCCTGCAACCTAGCCAATATCAACCACAGCCTAAAGAAACAGAGACTTCCACGAATTCCGAATCACACCCCCATCATTCCATCCAAAAAGATCAAACATAAAAAAGCACACTCAATAAGGTGTGCTTTTTTTGCAAATTATGAATCTAATCAATTCACATCTTTAAATTCGATTTTCTTCTGATCAGGTTTTACTTCACGTGCTTCACCATCAATAATGGTTGAGTCACGATACTGACCACCACCTTGTTGTTGATTTTGCATATCTTGCATCTGGCGCATCAGATCAGCAAACGGGTTCTGCCCTCCAGCACCACCACCCATGTTGCCCATACCGCCCATCATCTTATCCATCATGGCTTGCTGACGTTTTGCCATGGTTTTCATCAAGGCATTGCGGAACGCCGTTTGAACAGATGGAATCAACACCAATACTGCCAACACATCCGAAATTAGACCAGGAATCATCAATAAGAAACCTGCCATCGCAAGCGCCAGCTTCTTGGTCACAGCTGGATCTCCACCCAACTGACCTGTCATCTGCATTTGCTGTAATTGTGGCATAATCGTTGAAGCACTTGAACGCAACAGGTTTAAACCAATAAAGAATGCGATAATGAACCAGAAAAAGACATACCACATACTTCCAACGAGGTCACCCACGCCAATCCAGACTAAAACCTCGGCAATTGTGCCAAATACCACGATAAGAAGTAGATTCATGTCAAATCTCTAAAATTAAAACCTTGTGCAATATTGAACAATCAATCCTGACACAACAAATAAAATAAACTCAATACCCTTAATGATGGGTACATTTTAAAATTTATCAAGTCTTATAGAATAGCTTGTATAAAAAAACTCCCAACTAAAGCAAATCTAATTGGGAGCTTAGATATTTTTTAAAGATTAGCCACAAGTTGCTTGAGTAATCTTCTTAGACTGAGGATCGATTGTTACAGTCACACGATTCTCACGATAGTCCATGGTCACTGGCTGATTTGGACCTACACTACGTACAATTTCAGATTTGGTTTTTTGTTTGATTTGCGCTTCTGTTAAGCCAGACTGTCCAACCAACTTAGCGGCTTCATCGGCGATACATTTAGGTTGACTTGCGCGGAAAAGTTCCCATTCTTCAACTACTTGACCATTTGGTAATTTACAATAACCGACCTGACCATTGGCTTCATTACGGATTTCCAACTGTCCACCTTGGTCTACACAGTATTTACTTGCTGGGTTAGGCATACCAATTTTTGGTGGAGTTGTATCTTTATTTGGTGTTGCTGAACACGCTGCAAGTGAAGTAAGTACCACACCTAAAAGTAAGATCTTTTTCATAGTTTGAATTCTGATAAAGTGAAAAAGCAAAGATAACAAAATAACTTAACTTTTTATGTCAATGATTTGAAACAAGAGGCTATTTTTCTATTTATATGATTCAAATGTATTCAGTACTTAACTCATGACTATTGAATAATCACGTATTCTAATCGGATCGCCTGATCCATTAAATAATGCTCTTTAATAATATAAAAATAAGGTCGCGTGCTAATCCACTCGTCCATTGCCAGAATTGCTTCTGTATAGCCAGTGAGTGCTGAAAAATCTTTGACTTGTATGATATCCATGAGCTGATCTCTTTTTTGATTAAGCCTAGCACACTCAACCCATTTTGCTAAAGAATAAAATATAGTCAGATTCATCAATAGATTTTTATACAGCCATGCTCCATTTCGCCAGCATCTCCCCAATATAAAAAGTGCCTCTACATAAGAGGCACTTTTAGGGAGAAGATAGATCGATATTTAGAAAGAGACCATTTTTCCAGGATTCAGCATACCTGTAACGCCGTACCAACCTTTTGACATTGGAATCGCAAGCGGTGCCAGCAGACGTCCAAATAAAATATCACTGTGCTGGATCTTGGTTAACATTGCATAATCTGTATTTAAACCAGAAAAATCATCTGCAATCGCCTTTCCGATACGAACCGTTTGTGCCACACCATGACCACTCCAGCCATGTACCGCATAAATTGGATATTTGTCTCCAAATTTTCGGTTATCCGTCGCGCCGTTCATGGTCAGATCACTGACCCCACTCCAACAAAAATCCATCTCCACATTTTTTAGCTGTGGAAATACTTTATTTGCCCGACCAAGCAAATATTGATTAATGCGGCCTACACTCCAGCTCGTACCCGTTCCTTGCCCACCGAACAGTAAACGGTTTTTCGAAACGCCACGATAATAGTCAATCTGTAACTGCGTATCATACACAGGATGATCCTGTGGCAATAATTCAGTTAAAGGAACCTCCAAAGGTGTGGTTACCGCAATGTAGGTATGGAATGGAATCGCAGTCTGTTTCTTTTCTGGCAGCAATTTAAAAGCATTATGATGCACGGCAATCACAACACTTTTACGCGCTTTAATAGTACCTGTGGTGGTTTCAACATAGACACCATCCGCCTGTTCAGAAATCGACAATACCTCTGTCTGCTCAAACACTTGGCCACCGTTTTTACAAAAGCCATGCACCAAAGCACGATTCAAAGCCAATGGCTGGATATGACCACCTAAATCATCCACCAATCCACCTTTATAAAGGTCAGATTTAATTAATTCCTTAAGCTCATATTCGCCCATAACCTTGGTATTGTTTTCACCTAAATATTTTCTCGCATCTGCGCCTTGCGTCAGTGCGATGAGATGCCCCTCATGCACAGCAGCAGTAATGTGTCCACGCTTACGTGCCAATTCAACATCATATTTTTCACTGATCTGGTCAATTAATGACATCGCTTCAGTAGAGGTAAAATGCCAAAGCTTTTTAGCATCTTCATAACTAAAACGCTTAATCATTTCCTCAGCTTCCCAACGTGCCAGCCCAGGTGTGAGCTGTCCACCATTTCGACCTGAAGCAGAAGAACCGATGCGATTTTTCTCCACCAAAATCGTATCTACACCTTGTTCAGATAAATGCAAAGCCGCTGAAGTGCCCAGCAACCCACCGCCAATGACCACGACATCACACACCTGATCCGAATTGAGTGCATCAAAGGTATGCCAATCTTCCAAAGCGCTTTCATAATAATTGGCTGGATGCTCAAATTTCCCATGCTTAGGATTCACCCAACTCCACTCATTCGAATTTTGATATGCCTTACTTTCTTTAAAGACAACATCATCTATATGGGCTGGTTTTTTTATACCGTTAGACATTTGGAATTCACCTAAAAATAAATTTTCTTACTAATAATGAAACAAGCTTAGCCGCAAAATAATGATTAATAAAACCAGAATCTTTCAATAATATTGATAGGTATTTAATAAGTATAATTTTAAGTGAATCGTTAAAACCTTAAATTTTATCGCTGGTTAGCTATTCAGCGTAAAATGAAGCATAAGAAAAAATTATAAAAAAGATGACTGACAAAATGGCTGGGCAAAACCAAGCAAGTCAGCTTATCTAGACATTAAAAAAGCACCCGAAGGTGCTTTTCTCTCTATAGGCTGGTTGCAAGTAATACCACAAAACTAAATAACAACGTGCCTAAAGATCTTTTACAATGTACATGAACTTCATGCTCAAACCCTTGAGCATATGACTCCAAGTTTTCCATAACTTTACCGCTCATTAAATGTACTGCACTTATTAATTTGCCTAACAAATTAACAAAATAAAATTAGCAAAAAGTCGTAGATATGGCTAGCACAAATTTTGCACAAAAAAGTTGATTTATGACAAAAATAGTCGCTTCACTCAAAATAATTAAATATTTAATTTAAAGAAATGCAAAAGCAGCGATACAAAAAAAGCCCACTAAGGTGAGCTTTTTTCAATTATTTCTTAGTCCTAAGGAACAACGGTAATACCCGTTGCCTGTGGTCCTTTTTTGCCATCAGTAATTGTAAATGTTACACGTTGGCCTTCATGGAGAACTTTAAACCCGTTGCTTTGGATTTCACTGAAGTGAGCAAAAACGTCCTGTCCAGAATCAGCATGAATGAAGCCAAAACCTTTAGTTTCGTTGAACCATTTCACTGTACCAGTCACAGTATTAGACATATATTTAACCTATTTAATAAATTTGGGGATGCTTAGCAGCAAGTAACTTGGAATCATAAACTCTGAGATTAGATCTGATAAAACGAAAGGTTTATCTAAACTATGAAATGCAAGATTTACTGAATCAGCAGCGTTATTCTTCTAGTTGTAATTTACTATACACGAGTTTACTTTTTAGGCGCAATGAATATTTCTTGATCGCATACAGATGTCCTTATTTGGCGATCGGTACACCAACTACCTCTTGCTACTCTTATGATTTTTCCAATAATTTTCAATTAATTATTATTCAGGTTTAATTTAAAAATCATCAGCTCAGATAATGATATAAATTTTTAACATATTATTTCACAGGCTTTTAGGTTAATTACAAGAGTAACCACTACGTGATCTATATGTTAAACCGTTCACTAAAATCCTTTTGCCACAAAAAAAGCCCACATGAGGTGAGCTTTCTTTTTACTGGTCTAAAAATTAGATAACAGTGATAAGGGTTGCTTGTGGTCCTTTCTTACCTTGACCAAGTACGAAAGAAACGCGTTGGCCTTCTTGTAATACTTTAAAACCTTTGCTTTGGATTTCGCTGAAGTGTGCAAAAACATCTTCACCAGAATCAGCTTGAATGAAACCAAAACCTTTAGTTTCGTTAAACCACTTAACAGTACCGGTAACTGTATCAGACATAGTTTTAAACCTTTTAAAATTTGTTCATTTATAAATTAAATCAAAATTTTCTAATCATGATTTAACTTAATCTATCTTTATTTGATAGATACTGCAAGCATACCAAACTTTAAGCCAAACGAGATAGTAGATTAATAGAAGTATAAAAAGTTTTATCTGCTAAGTGAGCAATATTTCGTTTTAATAAATCGCATAGTTCCAAAACAGAATTTACTTTTAAATCAAAAAATTACATCAAAAATTTACCTGTAAAATAGTGAATAGCTCAAATAGATCAATGTAGTGCATATAAAAAATATCTTAATTTTTTACATTTGAGTTATTTTTTGCATGATGATTTCACCCCAAAATGGTTTTTCATTTCAAATTTAGCTTTGAGCCACTCAAGCATTTCTCTATCAGAAAATGAACTCCCTTAGATTTGAACAAAATTATGTGGCTTACTTTCATTCTATCGAAATAAGCCCCTCCACCTCATCTGCTTCAAAGGCAGAATAACGAGTGACTAAATTTTTATGCTGTTTCGGCAGTAGCCCCTAAGTAAAGATTTATAGATTGACTAAAATGTGTGAGTGGCAATCAATGACAATTTTCCAGATATAAAAAAAGCCCACATAAAGTGAGCTTCATTTTCAAGCAATCTTATTAGATAACTTTAATCGTTGTTGCTTGTGGTCCTTTTTTACCTTGACCAAGTACAAACGAAACGCGTTGGCCTTCGTTTAATACTTTGAAACCATTGCTTTGGATTTCGCTGAAATGTGCAAAAACATCTTGACCAGAGTCAGCTTGAATGAAACCAAAACCTTTAGTTTCGTTAAACCACTTAACAGTACCAGTAACTGTATCAGACATACTTTTAAACCTTTAAACTTTGTTCATTTATGAGTTAAATCAAATTTTTAATATTGATCTAACTCAATCTATCTTTAACAAATAGATACTTCAAGTGCGTAAACTATCTATATTAATCGATAAAGCTGATTAACATCGGTATAGAAACTTTTACCATCTAGATTAAAGTCAATTTCCTGACCTGATTCTAGCTGGATCTTCTTTCCAACTTCTACCCATTTGAAACCATTCAACGTATTCTGTTGACGTTTCATCGGGATAATTTGCACACAAATTTCATTGCCATTACTGGCTTTGGCTACACGCCATTCATTAATAATTTTCAACACAAAATCACTCATTCCTGAGCTCAAGTGATCGATTTGGATTTACTATAACGCTAGATATATGGAGAGAGGTAAACTACAATTCTAGAATCTAATAATTTTTAGCTTTCTTTAGGGTTATTTCAGCTAACTTAATTGCTGTCTAATCTTTCAGATAACAACAACTCAATAATCACAGAGCTAATATTCGATTAACTTTAAAAGTGGTAGCGGGAGCTGGATTTGAACCAACGACCTTCGGGTTATGAGCCCGACGAGCTACCAGACTGCTCCATCCCGCAACAACATATTGATCAACATCTTCGATCAATGAGATGCTTTATACGCCCATCTCCCCCACAATGCAAATTTTTTTTATAAAAATCACGTAATTTACGGCCTAATGCTCAAATTAAATACAAATCGTTCAAAATACCCCCGCAATTTACTTAAATGATTGATCTATAAAAATGAGCCAAAATTTAAAAATATTGAACAGGTAAAAGTGAGTTTGCTTAATAAATCTGCTATTTTCTTATAATTCAAAATCCTACAAAAATATTATGCATCGAAAAGCCCGCTATGTAACAATATCAACAACCTTTCATTTTTATAGTTCGACATGTCATTAATTATTGGTATTGATCCTGGTTCACGCTTAACAGGTTATGGAATTATCGAAAAAGATGGCAATAAACTACGTTTTGTCGATGCAGGAACCATTCGTACCGAAACTCAGGAAATGCCAGAGCGTTTAAAACGTATCTTTGCAGGGGTTGAACGGATTGTTAAATTTCATGGCCCGACTGAAGCGGCTGTAGAACAAGTCTTTATGGCACAAAATCCCGATTCGGCATTGAAACTCGGTCAGGCACGCGGTGCTGCAATTGCCGCTCTGGTTAATCTGGATTTACAAGTGGCTGAATATACCGCACGTCAGATTAAACAGTCTGTGGTCGGTTACGGTGCAGCAGATAAAGAACAAGTCCAAATGATGGTGATGCGCTTGTTGAATCTGAGTATCAAACCACAATCAGATGCAGCCGATGCTCTTGCTGCAGCCATTTGTCATGCGCATGCTTCTGGGAGTATGAGTAAAATGGCTGTACTCAATGCATTAGGTGGCATGGCACGAGGCCGTAGCCGTGCCAGTACCAGACGCCGTTAATCGTTCTGATTCACCACCTGATAAATCATTTTTCCCATGTCATGCGCCTGTAACCCTCGCATACCATTTTCAGCCAGCAAATCGCCAGCCTGCGCATGTAAAGTCACGATCTCGTGCAAAGCGATGTGCTGATGAAACTGCGCTTTTAAACTGGCAATCATGCCTGCCAGTACATCCCCCATTCCACCTGTGCCCATGCCAGCATTACCTTGGGTACAGATAAATAATTCTTTCTCTAAAATGAGACTCCCCGCGCCTTTAAGCACCCATTGTCCGGCGTACTTTTGTTGCAGTTGCTGAATTGCTGCAATTCGGTCTTGTTCAATTTCTTTTGCGCTACAACCGAGTAAGGTCGCCGCCTCACCTGAATGCGGTGTTGCATATACATGATTATTTAATTGTTGCGGATATTTTGCCAAAAACCAGAGTCCATCTGCATCCAGCACCACTTCTAAGTGTGAATTTTGATTCAGTAGTTCAAACCATTGCTGATAAATATGTTCAGCCCATTGATCCCGTCCTAACCCCATGCCAAAACATACAGCATCCACCTGTTTAAGTAACTGCTCAATCTCTTCTTGATCCAAGCTATTAATGTCGCGCACCATAATATTGGGCGAACGCGCCAAAATAGCCTGATGATGTTTTGCATGACAAACAATGCTGACTTTGCCCGCCCCAGCATGAAAAGCCGCCTCAGCAGACATGATGACGGCGCCGCCCATATCCGCATGCCCGCCAACAACCAGCACATGTCCATAGCTGCCTTTATGTCCAAAAGCTTGTCGCTTTGGCAAGATGACTTTTTCAGGAGATAAATAAGCCAGCGGTTTTAAATCTTTATCTGTAGGAATCAAGTTAAGAAGATGTAGTTTTCCAACATATTGCTTGCCTTGCCCCGTGAATAGCCCAGCCTTATAACCCAAAATTGTAAAAGTCTGATCCGTCTGCACAGCAACGGGTAAAGCCTGCCCTGTATTGGCCTGCAAACCGCTAGGAATATCGATAGAGATTTTTAAACCCGTTTGTGCATTGAAGAGCTGAATGATATCTTGCCAATGTTGGTCGAGTTCCCGATTCAAACCAATTCCAAATAAGGCATCAATATGACCGTCAAAAGTTGGAATTTCTTGATGGACAGCTTTTTCAGACAATACATAATCTACGCTTTGAATATCAACTTGCTGCTTTTGTGCATAAGCTACTGCTTGTTTTAAATCGTCAGATTGACCCAGTTCAGCCGCAAAGATCGTCACTTTTATTCCCTGCTGCTTTAAATAGGCAGCAATATAGTAACCGTCTCCAGCGTTATTGCCTTGTCCGCACCAAACTGCGATCTTTTGAATTTTCTTTGGCTTAAATTGCACAATTAACTGCTGAGAGATTGCCCAAGCTGCTTGCTGCATAAGCCCTAATGATGAATTTTGCTGAGCAAACCAACGCTGTTCCCATGCTTGGATACTCTGGCTATGGTAAACTACACCTTGCATGTTCTCTCCCTCATTCTTGGTTTATGGCTTCAACCTCTTCATCTCCGACACAATCTCAAAAGATTGAACTACAGCAGCTCGATCCACAAGCACTTAAGGCTTGGATTAAACAACAAGCTTTGGATTTGGGTTTTTCTGATTGTGTCATTGCCAAACCAGATGCTCAAGATCAAATGCCTCGTTTTAAAGAATATTTAGAACGTGGTTATCATGCAGACATGCACTATTTAGAGGAAAATCTGGAAAAACGTGCAGATCCAACCCTGCTCGTACCAGGTACAAAAAGCATTATTTGTGTGCGTATGAACTATCTTGTGGCATCGCCGAAGCCCCGTTATATCCCTTTTGAACCAAATTCAGCCATTATTGCGCGTTATGCTCGCGGACGTGATTACCATAAAGTCATGCGTGGGCGACTTAAAACTTTAGCCACGCAGATCAGGGAAAAAGTCGGTGATTTTGAATCACGTCCGTTTGCTGACTCTGCGCCTATTTTTGAAAAATCGCTTGCTGAAAGTGCCGGAATGGGATGGACAGGCAAACATACCTTATTGATTCATAAAAAGTCAGGATCTTTCTTTGTTTTAGGTGAACTATTTACCTCACTAGAACTGCCTTTTGATGAACCAGCGACTGCACATTGTGGCTCATGTACTGCCTGTATCGACATTTGTCCTACCCAAGCGATTGTAGAACCCTACATGCTCGATGCCAGAAAATGTATCGCTTACCTCACCATTGAATATAAAGGAATTATTCCGGAAGAATTACGTGCAGGAATTGGTAACCGTATTTTCGGTTGTGATGACTGTCAACTGATTTGCCCGTGGAATAGCTTTGCCAAAACTGCATCTATTCCAGATTTTGATCCGAGACATGGTCTGGATAATATTAGCTTGCTCGATATCTGGCGCTGGGATGAAGCTACTTTCCTTGCCAATACTGAGGGCAGCCCGATCCGCCGTACTGGATATCAATCCTTCAAACGTAATATTGCAATCGGTCTGGGAAATGCTCCATACTCAGCTGAAATTGTCACGCACTTGCAAGATGCAAAAATGTGGCACGACGAGATTGTCAATGTACATATTGACTGGGCAATTCAGCAGCAATTGCAACAGGTCGATGTACTCCAAATAGAAAAATGATGTTTTTTGCCCTTTGGCTTTGGCACGATTTCTGTATGATTAGTCTCAATGTTTGTCATCAATCATCATGGATATAACAATGACCTTACGTAATGACTGGACTCGTGATGAAATCCAAGCTCTATATGATCAACCTTTTTTAGACTTAGTATTTAAAGCGCAAAGCGTACACCGCCAACATTTCCAAGCAAATTCGATTCAGGTCAGTACCCTTCTTTCAATTAAAACGGGTAAATGTCCTGAAGATTGTAAATATTGTTCGCAATCGGCGCATTACGATTCAAAACTAGAAGCTGAAAAACGTATCGCTGTTGATAAAGTCATTCGTGAAGCACAGTCTGCAAAAGAGTCTGGCTCTTCTCGTTTCTGCATGGGCGCCGCTTGGCGTAATCCGCATGAACGTGACATGCCTTATGTGCTTGAAATGGTACGTGAAGTGAAAGCGTTAGGTCTTGAAACCTGTATGACTTTAGGTATGTTGAATCAGTCGCAAGCCGAGCGTTTAAAAGATGCGGGCCTCGATTATTACAACCACAATCTGGATACTTCTCGCGAATACTATTCTCATATTATTAGCACCCGTACTTTTGATGATCGTCTGGATACTTTAGATCACGTTCGTCAAGCAGGGATGAAAGTATGTAGTGGCGGTATCGTCGGTCTGGGTGAAAGCCGTAATGACCGTATTGGCCTATTACATGAACTTGCAACCATGCCTGTACATCCTGAATCAGTGCCAATCAACATGCTGGTTCCTATTGAAGGTACACCACTTGCTGATGTCGAAAAACTGGATGTCACAGAGTGGATCCGCACTATTGCTGTCGCACGTATCATCATGCCACATAGTTATATCCGCCTTTCGGCAGGTCGTGAGTCACTCAGTGATTCTGATCAGGCGCTTGCATTTATGGCTGGTGCAAACTCGCTATTCTCTGGTGACAAATTATTAACCACACCAAATGCTGGCGAAGGCAAAGATCAGATCCTATTTGCTAAATTAGGTTTAACCGCAGAAAAACCAAAACCGACTGTTGCAGAACTTTCGGTCGATGCCATGAGTGCATAAATGAAAAAGCCTTGTCAAATGACAAGGCTTTTTTTTAGATGAAAAATTAGATTGATGTCACCAGAATGCCATACTTAGCAGTTAGATACATTCCAACTCGGATAATATCCACGCCTGCTGCATGTGAAACTGAAAGTTCCTGTGTATGCACATCAAAATGCAATGAATCAAAAACGTCTTGATGATGCATTAACCATGTCATTGTATCTGCCATATTTTCATCAGCAGTATACGTTTCTGATTTAAAATCTTTACCCATTAAGCCAATCTAATCATTGAATACATGACACTATCATAGCGAATAGACAGCTTTAAATCAGCTAAGTCAAAGACATTTAGCGATATGAATTCTCGCTAAATGTCTCAATAAGCCTTGGTCTTTTTAAGATTCAGTTTAAGCAGCCTTTGGATTCACAATCGTCTGACCTGATTTCAGGCTTGCAACTGCTTTAGGATTAAATTCCAGTGTAAGTACGTGATTGTCTAAATGGACATGATACGAACGAATCAATGACTGCTGCCCTTCATCTGTTTCAAGCACATATTCATCAGCAATATTTAAAATACCTTCCAGATTTGTCGTACTTGAAGCGCGGTCATGGCTAAACAAATCATAGATAGTTTGTAGATTAAAGCTGGTTTGCTCTTCCAATGGGTGGCTCTTCAAATGGCTTTCTAGGAATAAAACAAACTTATGTGCAAAGAAATAGTAGTTAGGTTTGTGGGTATAAAGCATGTTCATTGAAAGCTCCTTTCGGTGTTTTTTTCATCTAATCATGACTAAAAAACTAAGGTTTCAATCTTAAAAAATTCTTAAAAAAAGTTTGATGTTTTTGTTAACAACCAGAAAGTCTGTTATCATACTTAAGTACTTCTTAATTTATTTTTTACCATTTGTTAAAAAATACGCACTTTCTCATATACCTATTATTCAAAAAAGTTAAACAGTTTGGTCATTTTTATTAATGAAAAAAACAATAAATCATAAGCAAAATTAAATAAACCAACTAAAAAAGTTGGTTTAAACACTATACAAATCAATAAAATATAATACATATCAATAATTTATTTTAAATCGGAAATTTCGCTTAAAATAAAATCAAAAATGTGACGTAAGTTGCGGTTTTTAATAAAAATGATATATTCATCGCATTACTTTTCTGGGAAGAATCCATCGGGAAAAGTAATGTAATTCCATTTTAAGCTGATGTATTCGAGAAATTTTTATGAAAAAACTTGCTTTAATCGCTGTACTTTCGGTTGTCGGTATTGCTCAAGCTCAAGCTGCAGACGGTACAATTACAATCAATGGTTTAGTTACAGATAAAACTTGTGACATTATCACTCCTGCTGGCAAAGACTTTACAGTTGCTCTTCCTACTGTTTCAAAACAAACACTTGCAAACTCTGGTGATGTTGCTGGCCGTACACCATTCCAAATCAACTTGGCAAACTGTTCAGAAGGTAAAGTTGCAACTTACTTCGAACCAGGTGCAACTGTTGACTTCAATACAGGTCGCTTATTAAACCAGGCTGCTTCTGGCGCAAAAAATGTTGACGTTCAACTTTTAGGTAGCAACAACCAAGTAATTCCAGTACTTGCTGCTGGTAGCAATGGTGCTCAAGCAAACTCACAATGGGTTGACGTTGTTGAAGGCGGTGCTGCTGACCTTAACTACTATGCAGAATACTATGCAACTGGCGCTTCTACTGCTGGTGAAGTAACAACTTCAGTTCAATATACTATTATTTATCAATAATCTATTGATACTTAGGTTTCTGTGTTCGCACAGAAACCTTTTTACCGCACTTTTCCTATGAACCTTATTGAGAAGACTCAAATGTCATTGAACAGTCGTAATTTTTTGCTTGGTTTAGCGCTTTCTTCTGCAATCGTAACACCACTTTCTCATGCAGAGATCGTGCTACACGGTACACGTGTAATCTATCCTTCAGATGCGCGTGAAGTAACATTACAGCTCAGTAACAATGGCAACAAACCAGCGCTCGTTCAGGCCTGGATTGATGAAGGCGATCCTAAAAGTACACCAGATCAATCAAAAGTACCTTTTATGATTACACCGCCTATTTCTCGAGTAGAAGCAGCCAAAAGTCAGTCATTGCGTATTACAGCACTGCCGAATGCAAAGCAGCTGAATCAAAAACAGGAAACTGTGCTCTGGTTAAATGTGCTGGACATTCCACCAAGACCGACTGCTAAAGGTGAGGAAACCATTCCAGATAACTTTTTACAGCTTGCAATTCGTTCGCGTATTAAATTTTTCTATCGCCCTGCCAGTATTAAATCTGATGCGAATACCGCTGCAGAAAAACTGCAATGGCGTAAATCTGGACAAAAGTTGGTCATTAAAAACCCAACGCCATTCCACATTACAATGACAGCAATCTATCAATTTGACGGCAATAAGCGCGTTGATCTTTTACCTCAGGGCCTCATGCTCAGTCCTTTCTCTGAAGATCAAGTGCAACTAAAAACAACAAATACCGCAAAAATGAGCTTTGTAAATGTTAATGACTATGGTGGCCGCGTCGAGCAGCCTATCAACTTACAGTAACCCTTAAATATAAGCTCAATATTTAAAGCACCTATGTGAAATAGGCGAACCTCTTATGTTAAAAAAGCACACATCATATCGCTTATTGAAGCGACATATTTGCTATACGCTTGCGTCAGGGATAGTGACCATGACGGTTCCCATGTTAGTTCATGCGGAAGATTCAGTAAAAGCGCCTGCTGTGGAAGCAGAGTTTGACTCAAGCTTCCTGATTGGTGATGCACAAAAAATTGATATATCCCGCTTTAAATATGGCAATCCTGTTTTACCAGGTGAATATAACATTGATGTTTATATTAACGGTCAATGGTTTGGCAAACGCCGTATTGTGTTTCGTGCTACAGAACAAAATCAGAATGCATTTACCTGTTTTACCGCAAACTCATTACTTGAATATGGCGTAAAACAGGACGTTCTTGCGAGTCGGATTTCCGCTGCAAGTCCAAATGCTTGTCATAAAATCGAAGAATGGATCGAAGATGCCTACTACGATTTTGATACCTCCCGTTTGCGAATTGATATTTCCATTCCTCAAGTTGCATTACAGAAAAATGCGCAAGGCTATGTTGATCCAAGTATTTGGGATCGTGGTGTAAATGCAGGCTTTTTATCTTATAGCGGTAGTGCCTACAAAATCTTTAACCGTTTAAATGACAATAATCAAGAAACCACCAATGCCTTCATGGCGCTCACTGCGGGAATGAATATCTCGGGTTGGCAATTGCGTCACAATGGTCAGTGGCAATGGCAAGACGGCGTACAAAATCAGCTAGATTCAAAAAAACAAAAAAAATCGACTTATGACGCAACCAGTACTTACTTACAAAGAGCTTTCCCTGCATATCGTGGTGTATTAACGGCTGGTGATAGCTTTACCAATGGGGAACTATTTGATTCATTTGGCTATCGTGGACTGGATTTTTCCAGTGATGATCGTATGTTGCCAAACAGTATGCTGGGTTATGCGCCCCGTATCCGTGGTAATGCAAAAACCAATGCCAAAGTTGAAATTCGTCAGCAAGGCCAACTGATTTATCAAACGACAGTTGCACCAGGTAATTTTGAGATTAATGATCTTTATCCAACAGGATTTGGCGGTGAGCTTGAAGTCTCGGTCATTGAATCAAATGGTGAAGTACAGAAATTTGGTGTTCCCTACGCTTCGGTCGTACAAATGTTACGTCCCGGGCTCAGCCGTTACTCTCTGACAGCCGGTCAGTTCCGCGACAAAGAAATTGATCTTGATCCGTGGGTCACGCAAGGTAAATATCAGATTGGTATTAATAACTATATTACGGGTTATGCGGGTGCACAGTTAGCTGAAAAATATGCGGCTGTATTACTAGGTTCAGCCTTTGCAACTCCAATCGGTGCGGTATCGTTTGACGTTACACATTCAGAAGCAGACTTTGAGAAACAAGGTTCACAAACAGGTCAGAGTTTCCGTCTAAGTTATAGCAAACTCATTTCACCGACCAATACCAACCTGACCTTGGCCGCTTACCGCTACTCGACCGAAAACTTTTATAAATTACGTGATGCCCTACTGGTACGTGATCTGGAAGATAAAGGGATCAACACCTATGCCGTTGGCAAACAACGTAGCGAATTCCAGATTACCTTAAACCAAGGTTTACCTGAGGGTTGGGGAAATATCTATGCAGTGGGTTCGTGGAATGATTACTGGAACCGTAACGAAACCAGTCGTCAATATCAGGTCGGCTATAGCAATAGCTATCATGGGTTAACTTACGGGCTTTCTGCAACCAATCGTCAAATTGAATATGGTAGTAACAATCAAACCCGTGATACTGAATATTTGATGACGCTTTCTTTCCCAATTAATTTTAGAAAGAATTCTGTTATCGTCAATGCTACCCAATCTCAAACCAACCGAACTGTCGGTATGAGTGGCATGGTCGGCGATCGTTTTAGTTATGGCTCATCATTTTCTCATGAAGACCGAAACAACCCTAGCCTTAACGTAAATGCACGCTATAGAACCAACTTTGCAACTGTGGGCGGTTCTTATAGCATTGCAGATACCTATCAACAAACGATGCTCAGTGTCAGCGGTAATATCGTGGCACATGATCAAGGTGTACTGTTCGGCCCAGAACAAGGCCAAACTATGGTATTGGTTTATGCACCAGATGCCGCAGGCGCTAAAGTAAATAATACAGCGGGCCTGAGTATTAATCAGTCTGGTTATGCAGTTATTCCGTATGTGACACCTTATCGCCTAAATGACATTACCTTAGATCCGCAAAACATGTCGACCAATGTGGAGCTTGAGGAAACCAGTCAGCGTATTGCGCCTTATGCAGGTGCAATTGCCAAAGTAGATTTCTCTACTAAAAAAGGTTATGCCATTTATATTGATACCAAGACTGAAACGGGTGAAAACCTGCCATTTGCAGCACAAGTATTCAATGCTCAAGATGAAGCCATTGGGATCGTGGCACAAGGCAGCATGGTCTATTTACGTACTCAGGAACCGCAAGGTAATTTGTATGTAAAATGGGGCAATGAAGCCAATGAGCAATGCCACTTCAACTATGATGTCACCGCACAACTTTCTAACGATCAGCAAAGCATGATCATGACCGAGGCCGTATGTAAATGAAAAAATTACTTTTAAGCAGTGCTCTGTTTACAGCGGGTCTTGGTGTATATGGTGAAGCGAATGCGGCGTGTGCGCCAACTGCTGGTTTTACCACTAAAGCCATTAGTATGGCTGTAGGTCGTGTTGTTGTTAGACCATCTGATAATGTTGGAAAAATCTTACGTAAAGCCACCTTCACTATCGACCCGAATAACTCGACAATTAACTGTACGAGAAACTCGTCTGGTACTGTAAGAGCCGATTTAACCCAGCAATATCCTGTAAGTTCTTTGGGTAATAATATCTATACAACGAATATTCCTGGTATTGGTATCCGTTTATATCGGGAAGCACAAAATAATGCCAACTTCTCAGGCTATTACCCATATGCAAGAACAATTACCGGTGGTCCCTACTGGAACGGTACAAATTACTCCCTCGATACAGGTTATTTTGTCGTAGAAATTGTTAAAACAGCTGCACAAACAGGATCTGGAGCTTTAGTACCGGGTCAATATAGTAGTTATTATTTAACAAGTCACCCGGGCCGCCCTATTTTAACAAGTCACGTTTACGGCAATGCAATTACCATCGCATCTTCCTCTTGTGAGCTTCAAGGAGATATTAATAAGGTTGTTCAGCTACCAACCGTCACTAAAGCCAGTTTTACGGGTGTTGGATCTACTCAAGGTGAACAATCTTTTGACCTGAATATTTTATGTAATGGCGGAGAGAATCCAACGGGCTACGAAGAAAAGAATCTGATTAGTTTAAGTTTTGACTATCAACAAGATGGCAATAATAATCAGGTAATGACTAATATCGCTCCTAACTCCACTAAAGCTCAAGGTGTAGGCGTACAATTACTTTCTACTTATCAAAATGTAGATCCTTTATCTCAGAATAAGGTGATTAGTAAAGGTGAGAAATTAGCGATAGGTTCTGTCAGCTCCAATCAAACCGTACAATTCAATATACCGCTGACCGCCCGTTACTATCAAACTGCCACCAAAGTAACTGCGGGCACTGTTCGTGCGATGGCAACAGTGACAATTCAGTACGATTAAGCTCTAAAAAAATCGCTTTCACCCCTCCTCCCTAAATCTTTTATATAGGATTTAGGGATTTTTTCATTTAAAAAACAAATCACACTAAATAAATAATAAGTGACTCATAGCACAAAATAAGAAGTTTATATTAATTATCATTTTACATAATATTCTTTAAATAGATCACATTTTAAATAAAAATTTTATATATATTTTCTTTTACGATTGATTCTGCAATATTTTTTATGTTAATTAATACTTAATACATTTATAAAAGGTATTAAATATGTATAAAAACATTTATAAATCTGCCCTAGTTTTATCATTAATGGCATTTGCCTCGGTTAGTTATGCCACAGGTACAATCCAGATTAGTGGTAAAATCGTAGAAGATACTTGCTTTCAGCAACACTACAACATTGACTGTCAGCCATTGAATACCTTACGTAATAATGCTGAAGTACAAACCAGCTCTCTGAATGATTTAACTAATCAAATGCAAGAGAATGATCTCACAAGCATTAGTATTGAACAGTTACCTGAGCAAAATAGTGCTGTTGTGATTGCAAGTTATTATTAAAAAGAAGCTCATTTAAATACAAAATAAAGCGTGAATCCAATCACGCTTTATTTAATTAAATACAATAAATTCACAAAATAAAAAATCAAAAACCTAGCTTTAAAGAGTATTTATTCTAATTTATTCCAACTCAATATATTTACCTTATATTTAAATATCTATCTACTTCAAAAAATATCTTACTGACTCATATAATTTACAAAACAATCATTAAGCTTTGGAACACATCCCAACATAAAAAATGCCCTAAATATGAGCTTACAACATCTAGAGACGAGAAAAGAAGAAATTTCATTGCAATGCAGTCGAATAGTACTCGCAAAAACCCACAAAAAATCAATAACCATTTGAAACTAATCAACTAAAGTATAAGACACCTCTAGCATCTTCAAGCAAAAATAGGCAGGTTCTATAGATAGGATATATATTGAATAATATTATTTATCAATTTGATCAATACTGCTAATAAATCTAAGCTTAACATTGAGCGCTATAAAACAAGAATTCAAGGATGAGTTCGATATCTCATTAAATTTGAAAGGAAAATAACTGAAAAGGAAATTTTTCATTATCCAAAGGAAGGACTCAATGCAAAATGTCAATGCTACAAGGTTGATTGATCAAGCTTCATTAAATAAGCACCACAAAATTCTGGTTTTTTGGTGTTCTATCATTATGCTTTTTGATGGCTATGATCTGGTGATTTACGGTTCGGTATTACCTCATTTGATGACTGAATGGCAGCTTAGCCCCCAGACAGCAGGATTGCTGGGTGCAGCATCATTAATGGGTATGATGGTCGGTGCGATTACCCTCGGCATGGCAGCTGATAAATTTGGCCGTAAAAACGTCATTATTGCCTGTACGATTCTGTCGAGCCTTGCTGTCACCATGAATGGCTTTACCCATGATGTCATCAGTTTCTTTATATGCCGATTTCTAACAGGCTTGGGTTTAGGGGGTGCAGTTCCGAATCTGGTCACGATCGTAAAAGAAATGTCGCCAAGTACTCATCGCAACCGCTTAATCAATTTTGTTCTCGCCTTTTATGGCGTTGGCGCAATCATTTCAGGTCTGGCAGGCTTGTTCTTAATCTCTACTTTTGGATGGAAAATTGCCTTTTGGATTGCGGGGAGCAGTATTGTCATCGTCCCTTATATGATGAAAACCTTTCCTGAATCCATCAGCTACCTGATTCATAAAAATCGTCAGACTGAAGTCGTCCAGACATTAAAAAAGCTGAATCCTCATCACATCCATCAACCTCAAATGCACTATGTAGTTGAGATGACAAGCAATACCCAGAAGAACCCTGTTCTAGGCCTATTTACCGAAGGCAAAGCATTCAGGACGTTCCTGATCTGGTCTAGCTTTGCGATGGTGATGTTAATGGTTTATGGCCTGAATACATGGTTGCCAAAACTTATGAATGTTGGTGGCTATTCTTTAGGTTCTAGTATTACTTTTTTGGTCACACTCAATATCGGTGCAATTTTAGGGACATTAGTATTTGGCGTCATTGCCGATAAACTTGGTGCCAAGAAAACGCTTGTTTTAGGCTACATATTGGCTGCGCTATCGATTAGTTGCCTCGGCTTTCATCCACCTAAGCTTATTCTGACCCTGTTATTGATTATTGCAGGTGGTGCAACTGTGGGTTCAATGGCGGTGATACATGCACTCGCAGCAGATTTTTATCCTGCCAATATTCGTTCTACAGGCGTCAGTTTTGCCGCTGCCATCGGCCGTTTTGGCGCAATTGCTGGCCCATTATTTGGTGGCTTCTTGCTCGCCCTTAATCTTCCTTTTGAGCAAAACTTCTTGGTATTTGCTATTCCCGGCATCATCGGTGCAATTACGATCGCCCTCTTTACACATCAGAAATTAAACCCAGTACAACAAATCGTTAAAGGATAATACGATGAATACTCAAGCCAATATTGTTGAACAGATTTGGAAAGAACATATTTTTCAGGGAAACTGGATTAAAACAAATAACTTATCGAGAGATATTATCAATCCAGCAACAGGCGAAATGATCTCAACTGTGCAACTTGCCTCACTAGATAACGTGAACAGTTCCGTCGAAATTGCTGTAGAAGCACAAAAATCGTGGAAAAATACCAGCTTTGAAAGCCGTGCCAAGATACTCAGAAAAGCAGCGCAATTTTTTGAAGAGAATATTCAAACCTTCATTGACTGGAATGTTCAGGAGTGTGGTTCAACATTGTTAAAAGCTGGCTGGGAAGCGAATGCCTGCATAGAACAGTTATATATGGCTTCCTCCATGCCGATGGCAGCAGCAGGAGAAATTTTCCCCTCCTCCATTTCAGGCAGAACAAACGTCTGGCAGCGTGTTCCTTTAGGTGTTGTAGGCGTCATTTCGCCGTGGAATTTCCCTTTATTGCTATCCATTCGTTCAATCGCACCCGCTTTGGCAATGGGTAATAGCGTGATTCTTAAGCCTTCAGAATTTAGTAATGTTACTGGTGGAGCCTTGCTGGCGTGGCTTTTCCAGATGTCAGGATTACCTGAGGGTAATTTTCAGGTGATCAGCGGCGAAAGTGAGATCGGTGAAGCATTGGTAAATCATCCGCTTGTTAATCTGATTTCTTTCACTGGCTCAACCGCTGTAGGCAAAAAAATTGCTGAATCTTGTGCCAAACAATTGAAAAAATGTGTGCTGGAATTAGGCGGTAATAACGCCATGATTATCTGCGAAGATGCAGATATTGATACTGCTGTAAACAATGCCGTTTGGGGTAGTTTTCTGCATCAAGGACAAATTTGCATGCAAACAGGTCGCCATTTAGTACATCGCAGTATTGCAGATGAATATATTCAAAAACTAAAAGAAAAGGCGTCATCTCTCAAGGTTGGTGATCCATCTTCACCAGAAACTCAATTGGGCCCGTTAATTAATGCCAATCAACATCAGAAAGTCTGCCGTATGGTTGAAACTGCGGTTGAACAAGGCGCGACTCTGGAATGCGGCGGTCAAGGAGATCAATTATTCTTCCATCCAGCCGTTGTGACCAATATCAGTAAAGACAATCCACTTTTTACACATGAAATCTTTGGTCCTGTCGCACCGATCCTGATTTTTGATGATATTGCAGAAGCGATTGAAATCGTAAATTCATCTAAATATGGTCTAGCTGTTGCCATTCATACGGCGCGCATCGCTTGGGCCTATGACTTAGCCAAGGACATTAAAAGCGGCATGATTCATATTAATGATCAAACCGTCAACAATGAATATCATGTCCCGTTTGGAGGAATGGGAGAATCAGGATATGGTGGGCGCTTCGGTGGGCCAGCAAATTTTGATGAGTTCAGTCAACGCCAATGGGTTAGTATTTTAGATAAAGGGATTCAATATCCACTGTAAATATCTATTTAAATACAATAAAAAACCTAACGCTTCAGTTAGGTTTTTTATTGCTCGCTGAGTACTTTATTAAAAGGCTTGAACCTCTAAATTTATGAGCTTCGGGTAATATAGCGTGTATTTAATTGTTTCACCGATGGGCATCCGATTTGTGCCAAAGTACGATCGACGTCCTGTTTTAACAATGCAATCACTTCATTAACCCCAACCTCTCCTTTTGTAGCCAGCCCATATAAAGTCGCACGGCCCAAACATACCATATTCGCTCCCAGACATAAGGCTTTGACAATATCGGAACCACGTCTAAAGCCACTATCGATAAAGATGGGTTGATGAATAGAACTGGAAATATCGTATAAGGCTTCCATCGGAGAAATACTACAATCGAGTTGGCGTCCGCCATGATTGGAAAGAATGACCCCGTCTGCACCACATTGAATGGCGCTTTGAGCATCTTCCAGACGAACAATACCTTTGACCAGCAAAGTATGTGGCCAGATATCACGAAGCTTTTTTAAACTTTCCAGATTAAAACGGGTATCCATCTGACGGCTCATCAACGCAGCTTGTATTTCCAGACTCTGCGCCTCCGAAGTCACAAAATTAGCCAATTGTGGCATTCCTTGTTGAAGAAACCGCAATGACCAAGCTGGATGCAACATACCATCCAGCACCAAACTTGGTGAAAATCGTAGCGGAAGCGCAAACTCATTGCGAATATCTCGTTCTCGATAGCCATTTACTCCAACATCCAGAGTAATGACCAAAGTGGTATATCCCGCTTTTAACGCTCGATGAACCATTTGAACCGCTAATTCTTCGTGTACAACATAAAGCTGAAACCACTTTTCACCATCACATGCTTGAGCAACGTCTTCAATCGACATATTTGAAGCTGTCGAGAGCATGAAAGGAATATTTGCTTGGGCTGCACTTTTTGCCAGTAAAGCATCTGCTTTAGGCCAAAAGGAGCTATTTAAACCTGTAGGGGCAATTGCAAAAGGCGCATCCCATTTCTTATTAAAGAGTTCACAAGAAATGTCACGATGACTGATATCAACGAATCGCTGTGGCTTAAATCGCCATTGATCGAAAACGGATCGGTTGTGCTGCAGACCTTTTTCATCCTCAGCACCACCCTCTAAATAATCGAAAATAATCCGTGGTAGTTGAGCTTTCGCTTGACGTCGATAGTCTTCAACATTGATGAATTGACGCGACACAACAGTTTCCCTTCTATTGGTTTTTCAGACAGATCCTTGTGGTTTTCTAATGCCAATGTTTCGCTTTACTGGTTTTACCAATACCAGGATTGAAACTATTGGTCGGATCCAGCTGCCTTAAATGCGCCTGATACGTTGGCGAAGCCTGATAGAGATGACCAACATTATGTTCTGCTGGATATTTTGCACCACGTGCCTCGAGATAAGAGAGAACCTCATTTTTAAATTGTTTGGCATCCACACCATCTTTAAGCAGATAGTCTTGATGTGATACCAGACAAAAGAAATGCCCACAGCAGCTTTCCATCATCACCTGTTTTTGCAGATGCTCGGGTAAGCGGATTAACCACTGTTGATCATTTCGTCTAAATGCGACATCAAACGACACCAAACGCTGATTAGGATCAATTGATCGACTTTCACAGTAATAAACAACACAACCACCGACAGCAAAACGGATCAGAAATACATTCTTCTCTTCTTTTTTATTGCATAGAAAGAAATGCGCTTTCTTTCCAGAAAAGAAATCATTTAATAATTTTTGCAATTCATCATTCTGTTGTGCATCAATCTTAATCATCAATAGATGCTGATACTTTTGGTGAAATTCTTGTATACGCGGCTCAATCCATGACGGTGAAAGACGATTAAACAACTGAATACAACGATCAGCTGTATTGTTAGGTAAGAAAGGAACTTGTTTGAAAAATTGATCAATCTTTGATTTAAATGCAAATAAATTCGGGATTTTCTCAGCCCCCCAGATATCAATCGCCTTATACATATGTTTTGCATAGCGTTGAGTCATCTCAAATGCATTTTTATGAATATATTCGGCTTGAATAGGCAGTTCCGATAAATGTTCTAATAAATATTTACGTAATTGAATGAACTGCACTTCATCATTACTCCCTATCAGATAGGTACTTGCCTCAGCAGCTGCGGCAAAAGTCGGTAAACGCACAGCAAAAACCGCTAATTTACCCGAACATCCAGCACTGTCATGTAGATATTCAGGATTGCCATTGTATCTTGTTGGCATTGCAGAAGTCGTATCTCTTAAGGTTGCGGCATAATTATCTGCCCAGATACGTCCTTCCCAATGTTGTGAGTGCGCGGTTAAATAGTTTTTCTGTTCTAAATTTTGAAAAATTTCTTCGGGTGTAGCACCTAAATCAATGCCTAAATGATTGACGAGAATTAAGCTTCCATTCTCATCAATTTGGGCAAATAGAGATTTTTCGGTATATGCAGGCCCTCTTTGAATCAGAGAACCTCCCGAGTTATTGCAAACACCGCCAATGACTGAGGCACCAATACAAGAGGAACCGATGACGGAATGAGGTTCACGACCATAAGGTTTTAACGCATTTTCCAGCTCTGTTAACGTGGTACCAGGAAAAGCAATTAACTGTGTTGCCTGCTCCAACAATTGCAAACCCTTCAATTTGCTCGTACTTATGACTACCACATCACGGTCATAATTATTTGAATCAGGTGTAGCCCCACCTGTTACGCTGGTATTCGATGCCTGCAAGATCATGATGACATCATGCTGCACGCAAATCTCTAATACCTTCCATAGTTCCAATAAGGTTTCAGGAATGACCACAGCAATTGCATCACCTTTTCCAATCCGAAATCCTTTTAAATAAGGGGCTTTGGCAGATTCTTTCAGCAAAATCTGACGGGATTTAAGCAAATCTCGAAATGCATCAATAACTGGGTTTTCTTGCATGTAACAGCATCCTATCTTGTAATTTTAAATATGCCTCGACCCGTTAATTTTCTACTGTGACAATCTCCAGTAAAGTCGGTTGATCAGAGGCAAGCGCCTGTTTAAATCGGTTAATAAATTCCTCATCATTGCTGATGCGATGCGCCTCAACACCATAGCCTTGTGCGATCTGAGTAAAATCGATATCAGGAACATCCATTCCCGGGACATTTTCTGCATTTAAAACATCAGCGAACCAGCGTAATGCACCATAGGTTCCATTTTTCAGAACAATAAAAATAACAGGAATTTTATATTGAGCGGCAGTCCATAATGCCGTAATACTGTAATTGGCTGAACCATCGCCAATGATCGCGACAACTCTACGTTGTGTGTGCGCTAACTGAATCCCTACGGCAGCAGGCATACCAAATCCGAGTCCACCTGCAGCAGCAAAGAAATAGCTACCTTGTCCTTTAATATTCAAGCGCTCCCAGAGAATGTTCATGGTTGAGGTAGATTCATTGGTAAAAATCGTATCCTCAGGCACCAGATCATTGAGCAAATCAAATAATCGTTCTGGTTTAATATAATTTCCTTGACTAGGTTCTGCCAATTTAGCTCGTGGTCGAGGCGTAACCTCACCCTGTTTTTTCTCTACCACCTGACTTAAACGTGCCAAACTATCCTTTAAATCACAAATATAGCTTATTCCCATTGCTGCTCTGGCAGCTTCATGAATATCACAGCTAAAGGCAATTAATTCGGTATTTTCTCCGAGATATTGTCCAGGTTCATATTGGTGATAGCGAAATACAGGTGCACCGAAAACCAGTACCAAATCATAATCTTTAAAAATTGCTGAAATCCCCGCAATACTTGCTGGCAGGATTCCCTGAAAATAAGGATGCATGGTTGGAAAAGGACAGCGCGGTGAAGACGGTGCAATCCATACGGGGACATTTAAGGATTCTACAAATTGAAGCGCATTTTCATTTGCATATTGACGGTCAACATCTGTTCCAAGAACCACAGCAACTTTTTCAGCAGAATTAATTTTTTGAGCAATCGCTTGTAAATCATGATCGGATAAACATTGTGAAGATACGACATACTTCCTTAATAAATGCTCGCTTTGTTCATCAACCTCTATATCCCAATCACTATAAGGTATGGAGACATACACAGGCCCAGCAGCTTCAGCTTTTGCAAGATCAATAGCACGACTGATCGCATGCGGAACTTCATTGGCACTTGCTGGCTCATGACCCCATTTCACCAAAGGTTTGGGTAATTGGGTTGCTTCTAAGTTGGTTAATAAAGCTTCCACTCCCATCATGGCACGGGTTTGCTGTCCCGATGTAATCACTAGAGGCGTATGCGAGTTCCATGCATTACTTAAGGCTCCCATTGCATTGCCTGTTCCCGCCGCTGAATGTAAATTTACAAATGCAGGCTGCCCTGTTGCCTGAGCATAACCATCGGCAATACCAACCACCGTACCTTCATGTAAACCTAAAATATATTGGAAATCAGCTGGAAAATTTTTTAAGAAAGGAAGCTCATTCGAACCAGGGTTTCCAAACACCTTGTTAATTTTATTTTTTCTTAAAATATCATAAGTATACTGCTGAACTGTTTTCACAATATTTCCTTGATTGTGTGATTCACTACAAATCTTAGAATCAGCCAAAATATAGATCAAATTAATAATAAATATTATCTCTTATAACCCTCATCTATGTAGAGTAGCTTTTATTCAACATAACTTTTAAAGTTTCAATCATTCAGTCAGTTCTGCGAAAGCGTATCCTGTAAGAAATCAATAAACCATTTCTGAGCCGTTATATCGCCGGCTTTTTTATACCAATGTAAGGTGACATCAATCTCAGGTAACTCAAATGGCAGGTCATAAATTTTAATATTGGTATTTGACTTAAAAAAAGCACCAATTCTCATGGGTACAGTCACAATGAGATTATGCTTTTCAATCAGTTCATTCAAAATACTAAATTGAGGAACCCTTAATTTAATTTTACGTCGCAGACCTTTTTGGTTTAAATAGTTTTCAATCAAGTTATGTCCTGTAGATGCCAGAACAACTGCATGATTTTCTTTTAAAAAGGTTTCCAGCGTTAACTGATGATTGAATAGCTGGATATCTTTACTCAGCAAACAGACATATTTTTCTTGAAATAATCTCAGGGTATTTAAATTTCTATCTTCTAAATTTCTATTACAGATCGCAGCATCAACTTTTCCTGTAATCAGCCAGTCCGTGAGCTTATTCATATCGACAGTAACGACTTCCAGAGAAATATTAGGTGCTATTTTTTCCAGACTTTCATAGATTTTCGGCAAAAAGTACATTGCCCCAATATCGGTTAACGCAATCTTAAAACAGCGTTCACTATTGGCGACATCAAAATTGGTGACTTTACTAATCGTATTTTCAATATCAATGAATGGCTGATTTAAAGACTCATAGAGCTGAGCTGAATAAGCTGTAGGAATCATGCCATCTTTTGTTCTTGTAAATAGCTGATCCTTGAATATATATCTCAATCTCGACAAATTATGGCTCACAGACGGCTGTGTAATATTCAAACGCTCTGCCGCGATACTGACGCTTTGCGTATCGTAAATTGTTATAAATACTTTTACTAAATTGAGATCAATCATCATAGATACTGCTAATAGTAGTCTCAAGAAAACTAAGCTTTTAGCAATAGTAGAGTCAACCCTTGCAGAGATCTTTTTAATCGATCTGTTGTTTGAGGATACTGATCAACTGAATTTGCTTACATGGTGATTACATAAATTTAAGCATTAAAAAAGCACTTACAATTAATGCATGTAAGTGCTTGATATATATGGTGGGCCCACCGTGACTTGAACACGGGACCAACGGATTATGAGTCCGCTGCTCTAACCAACTGAGCTATAGGCCCTATAAATTTCAATCATATCGATATGATCAATGCTGCCTGATCTTAGTTAAATTTAACTTAAATTACAAGCAGATGATTTTATCAAACCACCCAAATAGTGTTAAAAATCATAAACTGCGCTGATTCTATCTGATCTCTATATAATGAGTAAAGCAAATATTGCACGGTTTTGATCATTTAAAAGCCACCCAGATTTCTATTATCTGAACTTTTCGGATATGTATTTTCCTCAAAACTCGTATTACACTGCGACCTCACATTGCGAATGATCACGGATATGAAAAAGTTTTTAGGAAAATCTATTTTTAAAGCAACAGGTTGGAAATATAACGTTGATCCAGCAATCTTAGAAAAGAAACAAGTCATTATCGGTTTTGAACATACATCCAATCTCGATACCATCCTCTCTCTGGCTTTATTTGAAATTTTAGAGATTAAAATTCATACACTGATTAAAAAAGAATTATTCAAAGGCCCTTTAAAGCCTATTTTAGAGCATTTAGGCGGTATCCCTGTTGACCGCAAAGCCAGTAAAGATATTGTCACGCAAATGGTTGAGCTTTTTAACCAGAATGAGCGTTTTAATCTGGTCATTGCACCAGAAGCAACCCGCGCTAAAGATGGTGAGGCGCGCAAACCGATCCGTACCGGTTTCTGGCATATCGCAAAAGCTGCCAATGTGCCCATCATTCTGATGTATGCCAATGCACGCACCAAACAAGGCGGCATCTTGGGTAAAATCTACCCAACCGATCTACAGCAAGATCTGGAAAAAATCAAAGCGCTGTATGCGGAATACGATATTGATGTAAAAATTAATTAATTGATTCAATCTATTTGATCAATCTTTGATGCTTGATCAAGATTTTAAATTTTGAATATGAGTTAGGGCAGTTTTCAACAAAACCTTCGCTATGCTAATATTCCTGCACTTTTTTGAGTTTTAATTTTTTGGAGTTACTTCCATGGCGGGTCATTCTAAATGGGCCAATATTAAGCATCGTAAAGCTAAACAAGATGCAAGTCGCGGTAAAGTTTTTACTAAATACATCCGTGAAATCGTAACCGCTGCACGTTTAGGCGGACCAGATGCTGCAAGCAACCCACGTTTACGTGCTGTTGTCGAAAAAGCACTTTCTGTGAATATGACACGTGACACCATTAACCGTGCGATCCAGCGTGGTGCTGGCGGCGAAGATAATGATGATTTAAAAGAAGTAACCTATGAAGGTTATGGTGTTGGTGGTGTTGCCGTTATTGTTGAAACAATGACAGATAACCTGAACCGTACCGTTCCAGACGTTCGCCACTGTTTCTCTAAAACCAATGGCAACTTGGGTACCAATGGTTCGGTTGCCTACCTGTTCACTAAACGTGGCGAAATTTCTTTTGAAGATGTGTCTTTAGAAGATAAAGTTATGGAAGTCGCTTTAGAAGCGGGTGCTGATGATATCGAGATCGATGAAGATAGTATCTTGGTAATCACTAGCCCAGAGAGTTTTGGTGATGTTCAGGATGCACTTACAGCAGCAGGTCTAAAATCTGACAATGCCGAAGTTGTAATGAGCCCATCAACGAAGGCTGAAATCAGCGATATTGATCAAGCGAAACAGATCATGAAAATGATCGATATGCTTGAAGATCTTGATGATGTTCAAAACGTTTATACCAACGTTGAATTCTCTGAAGATGTTTTAACGCAGCTTGATGCTTAAACATTTCTGCTGAGTAAAAAATGCATCTTTTTAGATGCATTTTTTTATAGCTTGTTTAAAAGTTTATAGCAGTTAAAAACATTATATTCTTTAATGACGAAGCTTGAATGCAACGCCACAACACTATCGATCTTACCAATACGGCGTAACAGGATTTCACTATAGTCATCCATATTACGGGCCACCAGTTCCAGAATAAAATCAGCACTCTGCCCTGTCACTAGAAATGCATTGGTGACTTCAGGAATATCTTCTAATTCTTGTAAGAACTTATCAAAAGTTTCGCTGTCGTGTTTACTTAATGAAACCTGCAACAGAATATGTAGGCTAAACCCCAGCTTATTAAAATTAATTTCTCGTTTGAGCTGTCCCATCACTTGGGATTCAATCAGATTTTTAATGCGGCGATGCACTGAACTGACCGAAAGATTAATACGTTCTGATAGTTCATTCAGATTGACATCTTCATGGGTTAAAATTTCTAGAATTTGTTTATCAAAACGGTCCAGTTCCATTTTTACAGTCCTCATAATTTATCTACGTTTTTTCGGAACTGTCTACACTCAGTAATTTTTAAGGGTCAAGGGAAAACATTCGTTTAACTTTTGACGATGCTGCATGGATAACGCAAACATGATTCCGATAAACTTTTGGTTCATCTTTGTCTCAAAGCCGAAACAAGACCTTTTGAGCAACTGTTCAACTGATCTCCCAATAGTTGAACAACTCGTTTCGATCCCCATCACACCCTGAAACATAAGATAACAAAGCCTTTTTACAATTATTTCCCTCTTTTCAGTTTTTTTAAAGTAAATTTGGTAATTATTTCTACTATTTTCTGCTTAAAACGAATTTTCTTTTAAAAATTAATTTTATTCACCAATAATTTTTTACTTTTTTAGCAATTTTTCTATTTTCTTTCTCATAAAAAAGCCCCGATTGTTTCAATCAGGGCTTTTTTACAGAAAAATTATTTATAAACCACGCCAGTCGACACGTGCATTACGCTCAGTGGCATAAATGCGCTGCACATATTGTCCAAGCGGCAAGTCGGATAAATAGTCATAATACTGTTTCAGTTCACCGTTAAACTGTTCAATATCATCATTTTCCAATTCCCACGGCGTTCCTTTAATCACCAATAAAGGCGCGAGAATTGAACAGACTGCAATATCGGCCAGACCTAAACGGTCACCGACCAGATAACGTCCTTGATTATCGATCAGGCGTTGGTTGAGATCTGTAATCAGTTCCGTCATACGCAACTTGGATTGCGCGACTTTTTCAGGGCTCAACTTATAATTGGTTGAAACCAGACTTTTTAAGATCGGCTTAGAAATTTTTTCAAACTGACGTAAATAGCCCTGCTCACCCATCATGATTTCAAGTGGATGATCCCCGACAGATAATGCATGGGCCAAAGACCAGCGACGGACATGCACACCTAACTCATCAACCAGCTTATCAATCTCTAAGGCTTGCTCACGTAACTGTTCATCACGTCTTAATAACGCATGCTCAGGATATGTCGTATCAAGATATAAAGCGATTTGGGTGGAATCAGCAATCCAGTGTTTATCATCCTTCAACATTGGCAATAAATATTGCCCTGATTTCAGGAAGGTAAATGCACGATGGAAGCCAGGAATCAAATTATGTGCAACATAGTCCAACTCCTTATGATCTAACAACCAGCGAGCTTTTTCACAATAGTGAGATAAAGGAAATTGGTATAAAACCCGCATAGACTCTCCAGATTTATTTTTCTACTCGATCAAACATAAGGTTTTTCATACTTTAGAAGTAAAAGCTAATGAATACAATGTCCTTTTCTGCCTATCTTTTTTAATTTTGGCGAAGTTTTCTTTATCAATATTCTTGGTGAGATTATTCATTTCTTTCATAGCAAAAGATTTTTTGTACCATTCATTAAAGTCTAAATTTTCATAACCCATTATTTTAACTGGAAATTTAATATTCTTTTTTTTGTTATTTTTACCATAAAAAATGCTTAAGAATTATTGTGATAATTAAGCCATAACTGATGGTTTAGTGGAAAAGTAAAACTTTTGTAAAGTTCCTCTTATCTATTAGAGGTGCTCACATGTCCAGTAATCAATCAGTGATCCAAGCGCAAGTACAACTGATTTCAAATGATCAGCAGGCCATTAATGCTGCCTATCAAGTTGCTGACTTTGCATTAGAAGATCGGAATCATCGAGATCAAAATCGTGTCTTACCCACCGAACAAATCGTTCAGTTTAGCCAAAAAGGTCTCGGTGGAATCCGCGTACCACAACAATACGGAGGGGCTTTTGTCTCCAATAAGACCTTGGCCCATGTGTTTCGTATTTTAAGTAAAGCTGATGCCAATGTCGGACAAATTCCACAAAACCAGTTTGGTCTTTTAAATTTTATCAATATCACTGGTTCAGATTCACAAAAGCAATTTATCTATTCTGAAATTCTTGCCGGCAAACGCATTGCCAATGGTGGGCCTGAGAAAAATTCGAGAGATACCAAAGCCATTCAAACCAGCTTAAGTTTTGAGAATAATAAATATGTTTTAAATGGTGAAAAGTTTTACTCGACAGGCACCAGCTTTGCGGACTGGTTAGCTATTCGCGCACTACATCCTGAAGGTTATACCGTATTGGTAATTGTTGATCGTCATGCCAAAGGCGTGGAAGTGATTAATGACTGGAATGGCTTTGGTCAACGAACCACTGCCAGCGGTACAGTTAAATTAAACAATGTTGAGGTTGATCCTGCATTATTTTTTGATGAACGCATCATTGCCGATACGCCGAATGTGCGTGGTGCTTACTCACAATTGTTACAAGTCGCGATTGATGTAGGCATTGCAGAGGCGGCCTTTGATGACACGTTGGCCAGCATTAGAAAAGCAAGACCGATCATCGATTCAGGGGTAGAAAAAGCCAGTGAAGAACATTACACCCTGCAAGAAGTTGGCAAACTCAATATCCTGCTCGATGCAGCCATTTTATTACTCGATGATGCTGCCGAGTATCTGGATGAACTGGATCACCTCACGAAAATTTCTGCTGAGCAAGCTGCACATGCCTCGATTCTGGTGGCTGAAGCAAAAATCTATGCCAATGATGCAGCCTTGCATATCTCAGAGAAACTACTGGAACTTGGTGGCAGCCGCGCTAGTCTGAGCCAGCATAATCTTGATCAACACTGGCGCAATGCCCGTGTGCATACCTTACACGATCCTGTGCGTTGGAAATTCCATGCCATTGGTGACTATTACCTCAATGGTACGCACCCTGCCCGCCATGCCTGGATTTAAGGAGTAAATCATCATGACTTCATATCAAGAATTACAAGGTTTTGCCAAAACTCATTTTAAAGCGGCGCATGTTATTCAGAGTGATGCAGAAGCACTGGAAATTGCGATCCAACTAAGTCAACAGTTTAAGCAAAATGCGGTGGAACGCGACGCAAATCGGGACTTACCTTTTACAGAAATCGAAGCGTATAGCCAATCAGGTTTATGGGCGATTACCGTACCTAAACAGTATGGCGGTGCAGAAGTTTCCAGCCTCACCGTTGCCAAAGTGATTGCCCTATTTAGCGGTGCAGATGGTTCGATTGGGCAGATTCCACAAAATCACTTCTATGCATTGGAAGTACTGCGAAATACAGGCACAGAGGCACAAAAGAAACGTCTCTATCAAGAAGTTTTACAAGGTGCTCGTTTTGGTAATGCACTGGCTGAATTTAAAACGCGTACTTCTGCGCATAAGCAAACCACATTGATTCCAAGCGAAAACGGTTATCTGATTCAAGGGGAAAAGTTTTATTGCACAGGCAGTCTATTCGCCCATCGTATTCCAACCTTAGTGGTTGATGAAGTGGGTAATGAGTTTCTGGCTTTTGTACAACGCGACAGCCAAGGTCTTGAGCTGATTGATGACTGGTCTGGTTTTGGTCAGCGCACCACAGGTAGTGGCACAGTGAAGTTTAATCAGGTCTTCGTTGCCAAAGAGGATGTCATTCCTTTTGATAGTGCATTCAAGCAGTTGTCTTTGGTTGGCCCCTTTGCGCAAATCATGCATGCTGCAATTGAAGTTGGGATTGCCCGTGCCGCATTTGAGGAAACACTACAACGCGTGCGTGTGGCGCGTCCTTGGATTGATGCCAATATTGAAACAGCAACTCAAGATCCATTAACCCTGTCTGAATTGGGGCGCGTGGCAACCGATGTTAAAGCCAGTGAACTCCTACTCAAACAAGCCGCTCAATCAGTTGATATCGCTAAACAGGAACTCAATGCAGAGAACTTAGCCAAAGCCTCGATTGATGTCGCCAAAGTTCGTGCGCATAGTACGGAAACCGCCTTAAAAGCCTCATCAAAACTCATTGAATTGGCAGGTAGCCGCGGTAGTCAACGTGCAGATGGTCTCGATCGTCATTGGCGTAATGCACGTGTACATACCTTGCACGATGCCGCGCGCTGGAAATATTACTTTATTGGCAATTATGTCCTGAACGGTATCTTACCACCACGCCGAGGGACGCTGTGATGAGTCAAAATCTCCCGAAGAAAATTTTACTGAATGCTTTTGATATGAACTGTGTTGGACATATCAATCACGGTTTATGGACCCATCCGCGTGATCAATCACATCGCTTTAATGAGCTGAATTATTGGACTGAATTGGCACAAACCTTAGAACAAGGTTTGTTTGATGGTTTATTTTTAGCTGATATTACGGGCGTTTATGATGTCTATCAAAATGGGATCGATCTGACCTTAAAAGAGTCGATCCAGTTGCCTAGTCATGATCCTTCGACCTTGATTTCAGCAATGGCCTTGGTGACACAGAATTTAAGCTTTGGCGTGACCGTCAATCTCAGCTATGAACAGCCCTACCAATTTGCACGCCGTTTTGCCAGTCTTGATCATTTAACCCGAGGTCGTCTGGGCTGGAATATTGTCACAGGTTATCTGGATAGTGCCGAACGGCTAATTGGGCAAAAAGGTTTAAAAGATCATGATGCACGTTATGATCAAGCCGAGGAATTTTTACAACTTTGCTATCAATATTGGGAAGGTTCTTGGGAAAATGATGCTTTAAAGAAAGACAAGCAACAGCGTGTTTTTACTGATCCAAACAAAGTCCACCCGATCAATCATCAAGGCCAATATTACCAAAGCCAAGGTGTGTTTCAGGTAGCGCCATCGGTACAACGCACTCCAACTTTATTTCAGGCCGGAGCTTCGCCGAAGGGATTACAGTTCGCCACACGTCATGCGGAATGTATTTTTATTGGTGGAGATCAACCTGAAAAGATTCGTCAGCAAGTCAATAAAATACGTCAGCAGGCTAAGCAACAAGGTCGTGATGCACATGGCATTAAAATCTTTGTCGGCATTACCGTTGTTGTGGCTGAAACACACGAACTCGCACAGCAAAAACTGGCTGAATATCGCCAATATGCCAGCCCTGAAGCGGGCTTAGCCCATTATGCCAGTTCAGTCGGTATTGACCTTGCCAAGTTCGAAGATGATGAAGCAATTCCCTATCAAAAGAGCAACAGCATTGCTTCTGTCAATGAAAAGTTTAAAGAACAACGTATCAGTAAAAATGATCTAAAAGCGCAGCATGTTCTCGGTGGCCGTTATCCACTGATTGTCGGCAGTGGCGCAGAGGTTGCGGAATATCTCATTGAGCTGCTTGATCAGACAGGCATTGATGGTTTTAACCTGACCCGTACCGTTGCGCCTGAATCACACCATGATTTTATTCGATTGGTGATTCCTGAGTTACAACAACGTGAACGTTATAAAACTGAATATGCAACAGGTTCACTGCGTAACAAACTGTTTGCTCAAGGCGATCATTTAGCCGCAAGCCATCCTGCAGATCAGTTCCGCTGTAGAACGCATAACAACACAGATGATCTAAAAAGAATTGAAGAAATTAGTGCTTAGCACTTACACGTTTAAGAATAGAGTTGGAGAAATAAATGGCTCAAACTGCCTCAAAAAAATGGTTGGGTATTGGCCTTGTCGTTGTTATCGCAATTATCGCGTTATTCATCTGGAATAAACAAAGACACAGTAGTAGCAGTGAATTGGTGATTGGGATTAGCCCTTCTTTTGCACATCCACTACAAGTCGCTGCGGATGAAGCCAAACAACAAGGTCTCAATGTGAAATTGGTGGAATTTTCCGATTGGAACACGCCTAACATTACCTTAAATCATGGTGACATTGATGCGAATTTTTTCCAGCATCAACCCTTCTTGGATAATGCGATTAAGGAAACTGGCTTCAAGCTAAAATCCTTTGCTGCGGGTGCTGCTTCGCATGTTGGATTGTATTCAAAAAAATATAAAAGTTTCGATGAACTTCCAAATGGCGCAACGGTTGCCATCCCCAATGATCCCGTGAATCAAGGCCGTGCCCTACTGCTTTTACAACAAGCTAAGCTGATTGAACTGAAAGACAGCAACAATCATCTTTCTGCACTAAAAGACATTACTGCAAATCCGAAAAATCTGAAATTCACCGAAGTTGAAGGCCCTCAAACTGCACGTGCGATTGATGATGTTGATTTAGCCTTTGGCTATCCACATTACTTACGCTTGGCAAAAACGGCTGATCCTGAAAGTGCCCTATTGTTTGATGACAACACCAACAAACGTTATGCCATTTTATTTGTGGTGCGTGATGACTATCAGGACAAAGACAGCAAACTACAGAAGTTTGTCGAGATTTATCAAAACTCGCCCAAGGTCAAAGCCGCATTAGACAGCGATTTCGGCCCAACGCTCTGGTTCCCTGGTTGGAAATAAGGAGAACAATAATGGTGAGTTTTGGTTCACAGGTCGATTTTTCAGTTCCTCATCTGAAAATACGCGGTTTAAATAAATTTTATGAGGTACAAGGCCAACGCCTACATGCCTTGAAAGACATTCATCTGGATATTCCTAAAGCGCAGATTGTCGGCATTATCGGGAAAAGTGGTGCAGGTAAATCCTCACTGATCCGTACCTTGAATGGGCTGGAAGCGATTGATACAGGCAGTATTTTGATTCACCAGCAGAATATTGCTGAGTTGAGTCATGCTGAACTGATCAAAACACGACAAAAAATTGGCATGATTTTTCAGCATTTCAATTTAATGTCTGCAAAGACAGTGTGGGAAAATGTGGCTTTACCGCTACGTATTGCGGGTTATGGCAAGGCCGAGATTGAACAACGGGTGAATGATGTACTGACGCTGGTTGGATTAAGTGCCAAACATCAGGATTACCCGTCTCAACTTTCAGGCGGGCAGAAACAACGTGTTGGTATTGCCCGTGCCTTGGTTTCTCAGCCTGAAATTCTGCTCTGTGACGAAGCTACCTCAGCACTCGACCCAGAGAGTACCGCCAATATCCTCGCTTTGTTAAAGCAGATCAATCGAGACTTGGGTTTAACCATTGTCTTGATCACGCATGAAATGCAAGTCATACAGGAAATCTGTGATCAAGTGGTGGTGATTGATCATGGTGAAATCATCGAGTCTGGGCAAGTCTGGTCGGTATTTTCGAATCCACAACAACCGATCACGCAAGAATTACTCAATTTTGAACAGGTGAATTTACCCTTTGAACTGAGCCAATCTGCTGATCAGCACACCACACAGCAGATTTTAAAACTCAAATATGTAAGTGAATCGAAATCGGTTCCTGATCTGTATGAATTGCTGGGCAGTTTTAATAGCCCCGTTCAGGTCTATCATAGTCAGGTAGATACTATTCAACAGCGAACCATTGGCTCACTGGTGATTGGCATTGGTCATCTTGAATTTGACTTAAATGATGCACAATTTGAACAACATCCAGCCATTACACAACTTGAGGTGATCGGTTATGTACAATCAACTCATTGATCTATTGTTGACAGGCACAATCGATACCTTAGTGATGGTAGGGGTTTCTGCCTTTATTGCCTTTTTGATTGGCCTACCGATTGCCTTGATTTTAGTGAGTACCGCAGATTTTGGCATCTATCCGTCCAAGAAAATTAATCAGTCCTTAGGCTGGGTCATTAACATTACCCGTTCTGTCCCTTTTCTTATTTTAATGGTGGCATTGATTCCGTTTACCCGCTGGATTGTCGGAACAAGCTATGGCGTATTAGCTGCGATTGTACCCTTAACCATTGCCGCAATTCCCTTCTTTGCTCGTATTGCAGAAGTCAGCTTACGCGAAGTCGATCAAGGTCTAATTGAAGCCGCACAAGCGATGGGCTGTAACCGCAAACAAATTCTTTGGCACGTACTCCTTCCCGAAGCTCTACCAGGCATCATTGCAGGCTTTACCGTGACCATTGTCACCATGATCAGTTCTTCTGCCATTGCTGGTGCGATTGGTGCGGGCGGGCTCGGAGACATTGCCTATCGCTATGGCTATCAGCGTTTTGATATGCAAGTCATGCTGGCGGTGATCATGGTGCTGATCGTTTTGGTGATGCTGGTTCAAACCACAGGTGATCATATTGCTCAACAGTTCGATAAACGCAAAGTTTAATGTCGAATTGATAATCCGCTCTAGCCATGACTTTGTCATGGCTTTCATGTAAAATCAGCAGCAATTTTTATATTACACATTTGTGAGTGGTTTCATGGGTTTTAATTGCGGTATTGTTGGTCTGCCAAACGTAGGTAAATCTACATTATTTAATGCATTAACAAAGGCAGCCATTGCTGCTGAAAACTTTCCGTTCTGTACCATTGAACCGAACACAGGCATCGTACCCGTACCAGATCCACGTTTGGACAAACTTTCTGCAATCGTAAAACCACAACGTATTTTACCAACAACAATGGAATTCGTTGATATCGCGGGTCTTGTTGCAGGTGCGTCAAAAGGTGAAGGCTTAGGTAACCAGTTTCTTGCCAACATCCGTGAAACAGATGCCATTGCACATGTGGTTCGTTGTTTTGAAGATGAAAATGTCATTCACGTGAATGGTAAAATTGACCCATTAGATGACATCGCAACCATCAACACTGAATTAGCACTTGCGGATCTTGATACTGTTGCAAAAGCATTATTACGTTTAACTAAAGCAGCAAAAGGCGGCGACAAAGAAGCAGTTGCAACCAAAGCAGTTTTAGAAAAAATTCAGCCTTTGCTTGATGAAGGCAAACCAGCACGTGCGGCTGACCTTTCTGATGACGAACGTAAAGCAGTTCGTGGTTTCGGTTTAATGACGCTTAAACCAACCATGTATATTGCCAACGTGGCAGAAGATGGTTTTGAAAATAACCCGCACCTTGAAGCAGTAAAAAAACTTGCTGCTGAGGAAAATGCGATTGTTGTACCGCTTTGCAACCAGATCGAAGCAGAAATTTCATTACTTGAAGATGAAGATCGTGCTGAATTCCTTGAAGCAATGGGTATGGAAGAGCCAGGTTTGAACGTGGTGATTCGTGCAGGTTATAAATTACTTGGCCTACAAACCTATTTCACTGCGGGTGTACAAGAGGTTCGTGCTTGGACAGTTAAAGTCGGTGCAACTGCGCCACAAGCAGCTGGTGTGATTCATACTGACTTTGAAAAAGGCTTTATCCGTGCTGAATGTGTTGCATATGACGACTTCATTCAATATAACGGTGAAAATGGCGCCAAAGAAGCAGGAAAATGGCGTTTAGAAGGTAAAACCTATGTTGTTCAAGACGGCGATGTATTACACTTCCGCTTCAACGTATAAATCAGTTTTTTGATTTCCAAACCGCCAGTAATGACCTTATTGGCGGTTTTTTTTATTTGCTCAAAGATAACGTAACTTTAACAGCCTATTAACTCAATAATTTTTGCAATTGCTGAGTCACATGCTGCCGTGCTTTTTTCTGCTTGAAGATTGTTGGAATATGCAATAAAAAGAACGAATAACGATATTTTTTATGGTCGCGTAAGGCTTCACTCAAATAATGGTAAAGCTCAAGTGCAGCTTCACGGTGAAAGGCCCATAAAGGCTGTTGCCGATATATCACCACATAATAGGCATCATTCGGCCAGTTCAATTCATGTTTCTGTCGATAACCACAAGATTCACATATCACCCCACCCCGACTTTGCACTGAATAGCGCGTACTCCAAGCTGTTGGATCATATCCTTCTGGTAAGTCATGGATCTGGTCAATGCCGCCAGAAAGATTCGGATAATAAAATGCAGCATGCCAGTAACCGCCACAAGCATCCTGAAAACGCGCATATTCAAAATCTGCATGCTGCTGAAAATAATCGACATCTTTTTTCAGCGGAATCTTTGCCAATCGGGCAAATTCAAAATCCGCCTTGGCCTGACATGCGGGACATTTAATATTTAATTTGCAAGGTAATGACCAATATTCGTAAATTCCTGTCATGTGTTTTTTAATTCTGACAACCACATTTGAATAGTGATAGCTTAACAACTGAATGAGTCTTTTAGAATCTTTGAATCCAATAAATGAAAAAGCCAAGCTTAATCAACTTGGCCTTGTATATGTGAGTCCAGTTCATCAAGCGACTGTTTGCGGCTTCATATCCATTTCAGCACGTTTCATTTGTGCTTCTTTTAAAATCCGTTGATGCAACGGCTTACGGAAACCCAGTAAGAAAACAAATTCAGCCAAAACAAATAAAGGGCCTATTGCCAAACCGATCAGATCATCAACAAAAGCGGGTTTTTTCTTCTCAAAATAATGTCCAACAAACTGAAACACCCAACCCACGATGAAAATACCAATACTTGCGCCCAACCAGCTCCACATAGGTAACGCAGCAATTTTTACAGCGAAGGGATAGGCAACGATCATGATGATCAGCATCAGGATACCAAACAGCTTATCTAGTGAAATATAATAGAGAATACTGAGCACAATCAGTACAGAAGCTAATGTGACTGAAACGCCCGATATTTCTACGCCAGCCCGGGCCGTTAAGCACAAAATGGAAAATACAATTAAAGGAATTCCCACAAAATGAGTCACAATATTATTTCGATCTAAGTGATAAGCTGCATATTGACTCAGTAAACGTTCCAGATTTGTCATTTTTCTTTCCTCATATCATTCGTTTATGCTGTTAATCTATAAGAAATAGCGTGATCAAGTTGTCATGTAGCTGACAAATGGATGTCTTTTTAAACAAGGAAAAATCGTGTTAGAGCCGCTTTATATTCAGCATTTAAAAGAAAATTTATGGTTTCGCCATTTAGCTGAACCTTTTCAAAACTTTATTATCGAGCATGGCAAAAAGTACAGCGTTGAAAAAAATGCAGCAGTTTTTCATGCCCAAGATCGCTTTGATGGCGTATACGGCGTGCTGGAAGGCTCGATTAGCTTGGGATATATCGATGTGAATGGCAATGAAGCGATTGCCGCCATTGCTGAGCCGATCATGTGGTTTGGTGAAATTTCCCTGATTGACCAGCAACCGCGTTCGCATGATGCCATTGCCTTAAAAAAGAGTGTCGTACTGCAAATTCCAGCCCAAGCGCTCAATGATTTTTTGCTAAAAAATCCCTATTACTGGTATTACTTTGCCCTGCTCACCAGCCAAAAACTACGTTACGTATTTTTAGAGCAAATCGCGATTCAAACCCAAAGCATCAGTCAACGTCTGGCACAGCGTCTGTTATTTATTCTGGAAGGATATGGCAACCGTTCAACGATTCAGGACTTGAATATTCAAATCTCTCAGGATCAACTGGCCAATATGCTGACCGTCTCCAGACAAACGATCAACCACGAACTGAACCAGTTTGAAAAGCAAGGGGTGATTCAATTAGGATTCAAGAAAATTACGGTAATCGATCTGGACAGGTTAAGACAATTTGCAACCCTAAATGATCTAAAAACCTAAAATTAAGAGGTAGCAATTGTGTCTTAACGATTAAGGTCTGGATTGCAATATGCTTTTAAACTTAACGCTAAATTAAAAGACAAACTCTCACTATAAAATGCTACGCATGCTCTAAAATATTTCACAAAATCAGTCTGCTTTCCCTATCTCAACACGTCTACATTAAAGCTAAGCACTATCGCTTATCCTCGCAGATGATAATCATGAGAAAAATCGCAACAATTCTAACAGCAGGCTTATTTACCGTATTAAGCGCTAGCGCATTTGCATGTCCAAAAGGCACTCAACTCCAGGGTGGCACTGGCCCAAATCATAAAGGTGGAAAATGTGTCGCAGCTGGTGTCGTAAAAGCCAAAAAAGAAACCACCAAAGCACCCCATACCGTAAAACATGATGCCATTAAAGCCAAAGACACCACTAAACATGAAGCGATGAAGGCAGCTTCGGCAACCAAAAAAGTAGCGAGTACCACAGCGACTCAAGCCAAACAGGAAGCGGCAAAAACAGTCAAAACCTCATAATCCAACGATAGCTTTAACCATAAAAAAGCGAGATCAATGATCTCGCTTTTTTTATATGCACCTCATTATTTAGGAGAAGTATTTCCTAACGCAGGGTTATCAATTGCATCTTTACATTGTGCTTTATCACGCTCGTAGTCTGCCTGCTTTTGGGCAGATGCATTTTCCTTATCTTTGACATCACGCGCCCAAGTATCCAGACTAGTCAATGCCTTACGGCAAAGCGCATATTTCCCTTCAGTCACCGAGTCTGTCATTTTAACATTGATCCGCCAATCCGTGCTGAGCTGGCGTAATGGTTTTCTAACCTTCTCTTCAATTTCAGCCGTTTGCTTGTTATAAACAATCGGATCAATTTCATTAATCAGTTTCCATGCCGCATTGGCATAGGTCGTTGCATCATTATTGAGTTTTGGCGCTGGCTTGATCTCTACCTTCTCTTTTGGCTCACTGCCTGAGTTCCCGCAAGCCGCCAATAAAAAGGCACTACACAACATGATTGCTGTTACACGAGTGTTTAGATTAGACATATCAGATCGCCGATGAAACATAAGGCCATTATGCTAGTCAATTTGGGAATAATTCTCAATCATTGTTACTGTTTTATCATGCATAGAATTTTGCGATATCAGCGAAAGATTTCAGGTTTGTCTTGCGCTAAATTTCTCTATCTTAACTTGAATAAAACAATCAATACCTCATCAGGAAGTAAATCCCCATGTCACAAATCAAAATTTAGGCATTACAACAAACAATTGAACAGTTTAGAAACCAGCTTTCTTATGCCATTCATCAGGCGCTGGTCGACAGCTTGAATTATCCAGTAGAAAAGAAATTCCAGCGTTTTATCAGTCTTGCGACCAACGATTTTATTTATCCAGAGGATCGCAGTGACAATTATCTGATTATCGAAATATCAATGTTTGAAGGACGTAGTAAAGAAGCAAAAAAACACTTAATCCAGTTAATTTTTACTTATATTCAACAACAATGTGGGATTTCACCCCATGACGTTGAAATCACGATTTTTGAAACACCAAAAGTCAATTGGGGGATTCGTGGGCAAAATGCGGAGGAATTAAAACTAAATTATCAAGTCAATGTTTAAATAAATCAAAGGGCTTTGCCCACAATATTTTTGTCTAACAAAAAGCATGTTTTTTGTGTCATATAGGCTTAATTCGGCAAAAAGTTCTGCTATGCTTAAACACAAATTACTCAGGATAGGATTATTCGCATGAGCGTCACTCTTGGAACTCCACTTCAATCTTCTGCATTTAAGGTTTTACTGTTAGGTTCTGGAGAGCTTGGTAAAGAAGTTGTAATTTCTTTACAGCGCTTGGGTGTCGAAGTTCATGCCGCAGATCGTTATGATCATGCACCTGCAATGCAAGTGGCTCATTATGCTTATACCCTGAATATGGCCGATCCAGCCGAATTAAAACAACTGATTGAAAAGATCAAACCGAATCTGATTGTTCCTGAAATTGAAGCCATTGCTACTGAAGTTTTAGTCGAAATCGAACAAAATAAAACGGCTACGGTCATCCCATCTGCTAAAGCGGTGAACCTTACCATGAACCGTGAAGGGATTCGTCGTTTAGCTGCTGAAGAACTTGGTCTACCAACTTCGGCTTATCGCTTTGCCAACACTTTAGAAAGTTTTCGTGCCGCATGTGACGACATTGGTTATCCAAACTTCGTGAAACCTGTGATGTCATCGTCAGGTAAAGGCCAGTCTCGCGTAAAAAGCTTTGATGAAGTTGACGCTGCTTGGGATTATGCAATGCAAGGCGGTCGTGTTAATCAAGGTACCGTGATTATTGAATCGCAAATTGATTTTGATTTTGAAATTACCCTGCTGACCGTCCGTGCTAAAAATCCAGAAACGGGCGAAATTGAAACCCATTTCTGTGATCCGATCGGACACCGCCAAGATGCGGGTGATTATGTCGAGAGCTGGCAGCCACAACAAATGACGCCTGCCGCGTTGGAAGAAGCAAAACGTATTGCCAATAAAGTGACTACAGCTTTAGGTGGCTGTGGTATTTTTGGGGTTGAGTTATTCATCAAGAGCGATAAAGTCTGGTTTAGTGAGGTTTCACCTCGCCCACACGATACAGGTCTCGTGACTTTGGCTTCACAATTCCAAAGCGAATTTGAATTGCATGCCCGTGCCATTTTAGGTTTACCTGTAAATACTGCCCGTCACAGTGTGGCAGCAAGTGCAGTGATCTATGCGGGTGTCGATGCGAAGAACCTTAGCTTTGCTGGCTTGAATCTTGCTTTAGCAAATCCAGATACAGACTTACGCCTCTTTGGAAAACCAGAAGGCTTTAAACGCCGTCGTATGGGTGTTGCCACTGCACGTGCTGAAACCACAGATCTTGCGCGTGAATTGGCCCAACAAGCCGCAGACCAAGTGAGCGTACACACTAACTCTTAACCTGAATTGAGTAGACCCATTTTCATGATCAATACTTCGCCATTGTTGAACTACGTCACCAGTCATCATGATATTCAAGCCATTAACCAATGGCGAACGGATGTAGAAAATCAATTACAGGAGAGTTATGAAAATGGGCAACCGATTCGTGAAGTGATTGGCGCCCGTTCAGATTCGATTGATGAGGCGCTGATCTTTCTCTGGAATCATGCTGGTTTAAATCAAACTGAATTAGGTCTATTTGCAGTGGGTGGCTACGGCCGCCATGAAATGCTGCCTTATTCAGATACCGACATCATGATTTTGTCTGAGGATGAAATCAGTGAAGAACAAGAAAAACTGATCTCAACCTTTATTTCTTCTTTATGGGATGTCGGTAATTTCAAACCGGGCATCAGTGTTCGTACCATTCAAAACTGTGTTGAACAAGCCATTAATGACTTAACCGTTGCGACCACGCTGATTGAAGCACGACTCATTACTGGCAATCAGCAACTGGCAAAATGGCCGCGTCGTATCGTGGCGCAAACATGGACGGATCAAACCTTCTATGACGCCAAAATGGCTGAACAAGCTAAGCGTTATGCGCAGCACAACAATACGGAAAGCAACTTAGAGCCTGATATTAAAAATGCCCCGGGCGGTATTCGTGATATCAACCAGATCGGCTGGATTGCCAAGCGTCATTTCCGTGTCAATCGTATTTATGATCTGGTGCATTTGGGCTTTATTACCGAATTTGAACTCGGCGTACTCGAAGAAGCGGAAAGCTTTTTATGGGAAATCCGTACCCATTTGCATCGTCTTGCCAAACGCGATGAAAATCGTCTGCTGTTTGAATATCAACGTGATATTGCAGCAAAATTTGGCTATGTCCGTGAAGAAGGTCAGCCCGTTAATTTTGCAGTTGAGCAGTTCATGAAGCGCTATTACCGGACGGCGCAACAAGTTTCAACACTGAATGAAATGCTACTGGCCTATTTCAACGAGTCAGTGATTACACCTCGCCTGCCTGATTATGAACGTCACATTATCGATATTAATGAACGTTTTAAAATTGTCGATGGCAAGCTTGCGGTTCAACATCACAAAGTCTTTTCAGAAGAGCCAAGCGCAATTCTGGAGTTGTTTTACCTGTTGGCGAATCGACCAGAAATTACCGGGATTCGTGCCCGTACCTTACGTCTGCTGGTGCTTGCAGCAAAACGGATTGACCAGCGTTTCCGCGACAATCCAGAACATCAAGCCCTGTTCATGTCGATTATCCGTTCACCGCATTTATATAACACCATGGTGGCGATGAAACGTTACGGCGTTCTCGGCAATTACATTCCTGCATTTGGTCAAATTACAGGATTAATGCAATACGACTTATTCCATATTTATACCGTCGATGCGCATACTTTATTGCTGCTCCGTAATTTGAGCCGCTTTAAAGAACCCGAATTTGCCAAAGAATTTCCCGTCGTCAGTTCTGTGTTCCAACGTATTGCCCGCCATGACATCGTGTATATGGCTGCGATTTTCCATGACATTGCCAAAGGTCGTGGCGGTGATCACAGTGAACTCGGCGCAATCGATGCGATTGAATTCTGTCGAACGCATGGTTTTACCGAACGTGAATGCAAACTGGTGGCATGGCTGATCAACAATCATTTACTCATGTCACTCACGGCTCAGAAGAAAGATATTTCCGACCCAGACGAAGTCAGAGAGTTTGCTGAAAAAGTCGGTGATATGGAGCATCTCGATTATCTCTATACTCTCACAGTTGCCGATATTAATGCCACGAATCCTAAGCTTTGGAATACATGGCGTGCATCATTAATGCGTCAGCTGTATACCTATGCGCGTGATGTGATCCGTTCAGGCTTAGGCCGTCCAGTCGATTATCAAATGCTGATTGAAGACACCAAATTTGCTGCCAGTGAACTCTTGGTGAATGACTTCTCCCTTGCTGAAGTTGAGAAAGTCTGGCAAGAACTGGGCGATGAATACTTTGTTAAAGAATCAGCCAATGAAATTGCATGGCATACCCAAGCGATTCTGCAACACGGCGATAATCCTGAACCACTGGTGTTATTACGTGCGCATCGTAATGCAGCAGATGATGCGGTACAGATCTTTATCTATACCCGCGATCAACCAAATTTATTTGCCACAACTGTCGCCGTATTAGATCGTATGAATCTGGATGTTCAGGATGCCCGTATTATTACTGCTTCGACGTCATTCAGTTTAGATACCTATTTGGTTCTTGATCGTTTTGGTACTTTGTTGACCGATCCTGATCGCGAACGCAAAGTGAAAGCTGCCTTGGTCGATGCCTTAAGCCATTCAGACCAATATCCGGGGATTATGCAACGCCGTATCCCACGTCATTTACGTCATTTTGATGTGCAGAATACCGTGGATATTGTCCTGAACCCGACCTTACAGCAACATATGGTCGAGATTTCAACGCTGGATCAACCCGGATTACTGGCGCGTATCGGGGGCTTATTCATGCTACAGGGTCTGGATATCCATTCTGCAAGAATTGCGACCTTGGGCGAACGTGCAGAAGATATTTTCTTTGTGACCAAGAAAAATGGTGTCTTGCTCACCGATGAAGAAGTCAAAACTTTTGTGGAAACACTAAAAGCCGCTTTGGATGAAGCATCGAATCAAATTTGTAATCCATCTTAAATTTTATTGTTTGGTAACTGTGTAAATGAACTCTAGCTTGTCGTTATTGCATCCCTATCCGTTTGAAAAGTTAAACCAGCTTTTTAAAGAGGTACAACCTGCCAATTTACCATTGATTCCCCTATCAATTGGTGAGCCGAAGCATCCAGCGCCAGAGTTTGTGAAGCAGGCAATTATTGATAATTTTGCTCATTTATCAACCTACCCAAACAGTAAAGGTTTGCCAGAACTGCGCCAAAGTATTGCACAATGGCTCACCAACCGCTTTAAGCTGAACCAGATCAGTGCAGAGGATCATATTCTGCCCGTTTCTGGAACACGTGAAGGCATTTTCTCTTTTGTACAGGCCTTGATTAAACGTGAAGATGCACCGTATGTGGTGATGCCAAATCCGTTTTATCAGATTTATGAAGGTGCAGCCCTACTTGCAGGTGCAAAACCCTATTTCATTAACTGTACCGAAGAAAATGGTTACTTAGGTGATTTCGACACAGTACCTGCCGAAGTATGGGAAAAAACTGCTTTATTATTTGTTTGTACCCCGGGTAATCCAACAGGAACGGTTCTATCCAAAGAACAGTTTAAAAAGCTGATTGCACTTTCTGATCAATATGATTTTGTAATTGCCTCAGATGAATGTTATTCAGAACTCTGGTTTGATCAGGCACCGATTGGTCTGCTTGAAGTTTGTGCGGAAATGGGCCGTGACGATTATAAAAACTGTATCGTGTTCCATTCACTTTCTAAACGTTCAAATCTACCGGGTATGCGCTCTGGCTTTGTTGCGGGTGATGCAGCTTTATTGAAACCTTATTTGCAATACCGTACTTATCACGGTGCTGCAATGCCCGTACAAAATCAACTGGCATCAATCGCAGCATGGAATGATGAAGCACACGTTGAAGAAAACCGTCAGCAATATCGCGCCAAATTTGATTTATTCCAGTCTGAACTTGGTCATTTATTGCCGTTACAAAAACCAGATGCAGGCTTTTATTATTGGTTAAAAGTGGATAATGATGAAGCTTTTGCCAAGATGTTGATGGAAAAAGCACATATTAAAGTTTTACCGGGCCGTTATCTGTCTCGTGACACAGAACAAGGCAATCCGGGTGAAGGTCATGTACGCATGGCACTGGTTGCAGATTTGGCTCAGTGTGAAGAAGTTGTTAAACGTCTCAAAGCCATTCTATAAATAAAAACCCCCGAATATTCGGGGGTTTTTATTAGCGCTATAAATTAGAAATCAAAACTTGCACTGAGCATAAAGGTACGCGGTAGACCAGCAACCACATAACCATTATTGGTATTTGAAGTGCTATTGATATTGTCAGATAAGCCAACAGAAGACCAATAATCTTTATTGAAGACATTATTCACTTTAAAGTTAAAAGTGGTTGGTGTTTGTCCAAGCTGGGTTTTATAGTTTGCACCGATATCTAGCGTAGTCCAGTCATTCACTTTTAACTTATTATCCAGACTTGCATAAGTTGAGCCTGTATAAGTCAATTGTGCATTTAAGGAGATATCTTGCGGAACTGGCAATGCCCATTCAGCACCTAAATTGGCTTGGAATTTTGGCACGCCAACTTCATTATTGTCATCATATAAGGCAGACCCTGTATTCTTTTGCTTGGCGTGTAGCCACGATGCACCGCCCAATACCGTAATTGAATCAGTCAGCTTGCCATAGGTATTTAGCTCGACACCACGATGAACGTATTCACCTGCATCACTAAACACCCCATCTTGCAAGACACCACGCTGCTTATTAATGTCAAATAAACTGATACTCGCACCTAAACGATCATTTTCGTATTTAGCACCAATTTCTTTTTGCTTGGCAACAAAAGGTTTAAGTGTTGTTGTGACATCCACTGTAGTATTACTTAACCCTTTCGCCAATGATTCGATATAGTTTGCATACACAGAAAATTCTGGCGTCAGTTTATAAGTCACACCTAAAGCAGGCGTCCATTTCGCCTCATTATATGCTGGATTGATTTTACTTCCATCGGTCTGATAGTTATAAGTTTCCTGCATGATCTTTTGATAGCGTGCGCCAAGCATCACAATCAACTTATCATCAAGCGCAGAAATATTATCCCCAATCGCGATACTTCTTAGACGGGTACGGGTGCCAAGCTTAGGATCATTAACACGCTCTGGATTACCAATCGTCAATTCAGGTGCATTGCTATAATCTGGATGCAGAACATTAGTGGTGTTACTTCCGCTCATGGCCCAGCCATTACGGGTATTTTGCTGGAATGCAGAGCCTGATAACACTAGATTATGCTGGATAGAACCTGTCTGTAACTTACCGCGAATACCAATTTCTCCAGTATTCACCATATCGACCCGACCATTGTCAAAGCGTGAATATTTCGCATCACCATTAGAGACATTGGTTAAAGTCGGATTTGCCAGACTATTTTGCTCTTCACCATGACGGAAGCCATAGGCTGCATAGGCAGTCACTGCATCACTTAAATCATATTCTGCACGGTAACTACCAAACACATCTTCTTCGTTGGAATAGGTCCATTTTTGAGCGTAATTACGACTCGCCTTTATTGCAGCAGGCACTTCAGTCAAACCTGCAAGTGAAATATTAGGCCGTGTCGCAGTTAAACGATTATTGCTATAGCCCATATCTCCAGATAGACGTAGGCGATCACCACGGTAGTCTAGACCAATTGAAGCCAGACCTAATGAGTTTTTTTCATCATCAACGCTGGTATTGCCACCATGATAAGCGGTGTTTACACGTACACCAAACTCTTGGTTTTCGCCAAAGCGACGAGACATATCACTGGCAATTTGGCCACCGTTAAAATCTGTACCAACCGTCACACGATTTAATGGTTCATTACCTGCACGTTTTGGCAATAGATTAATTGCCCCACCAATTCCGCCATTGCCCGGCATTGCACCATTTAAGAAAGATGAAGCACCTTTAAGCACTTCGACACGTTCAAATAGCTCTGTTGGAATATATTGGCGTGGCAGAATCGAATATAGACCATTATAAGCGGTATCATCCGAACCTAAATTAAAACCTCGGATGTAATAAGATTCCTGAAAGTTTCCGAAACCACGCCCAACACGAACGCTTGGATCAGCCTTTAATACATCGCCTACACTTTTAGCTTGCTTGGACTGAATATATTCATTGGTATAACTGGTTAAGTTGAATGGTGTATCCAGATTCTTCTGATTACCAAAGATCCCGACCCGACCACCACTGGCAACTTGTCCACCTGCAAAAGCGTCCATTAAACCATCTGCTGATGCATCCGCACTGGCAGTAATACGAATTGTATTTAATGTCACGGTTGCCTCCGCTGCTTGCCCCTGTTGCACTTCATCTGCAAAAACAGCCGTTGTCCCCATTGAAGCGCATGTCATCATCAATACTAATGGTTTAAGTTTTCTACCCATGATTTATTTCAGCCGACTTTAAAAAAACCGCATAATAAATGAGAATTAATACGTTTTACACTATTTTTTATCTATATGTGTCATTCCATAATTTCATGATTTTTCCAGACTTAAACGGCATTAAAATTAACAGACTGAATTCAATCAATATAAAATTTAAAGCTACCTATTCTTAAGAAATTTCACTATTTTCTTAGCCAAGCTGCCCCATAAATAAAATGATCGAGATCATCACCATCAGACCACCAGAAACCCGACTGACGACTTTCACAGCCATTGGACGCGTTGCCAAAAGTTTGTTCGCTGCAATTCCCACCAGTACATAAACGACTGCACAACTCAGTAAGTGAATCATACCCAGCAAAATAATCTGGGTTGTGGGTGCAAAAGACATTTCTGGATGAATAAATGGCGGCAATAAAGCAAAAAACAGCAATAAAACTTTGGGATTCAACCCACTAATCCCCACACCTTTCAGCAACCACGAACGCGCAGAATCTAAGGTTTGCGTTTCATTGTGATCACTCGAAATGGTGGCTGGATGAATCAATAAATTTGCACCCATCCATAGCAGATAACAGGCACCTAAAATCGTCATGGTGGTTAACAGTATTGGATAATGTTGCAGTAATGCACCTACCCCAGCAGCCACACACAAGATTGCAATAAAATGTCCCAAAATCAGGCCAGTCACTGCATTTAAGACAAAATTCCCCTTAATGCCAGCAAGAATGGCATAGGCCCAGTCTGCGCCTGGGGTTAACACAAATAAGATCGAAACACACCAGAAAGCAAAAATCACACTGAGTTCCATAAACCAAGCCCTTCCTGCATCAGCAACGCTATTTTTAATAGCTTTCTTTTTCACCATTTGGTGAAGATTGTTGAGAAAGGATATGCTTTAATGGTGAAAATGTTATTCCAAATACTTCTATTTATTTAACGCCAACAGGGAGATTCTTCCAAGTGGATCGCATCGATAAGAAAATTATTGCTGAACTACAGGCAAATGGACGATTATCTATCACCGAACTAGCAGAAAGAATCGGCTTAAGCCTGTCTCCTTGCCATCGTCGCGTCAAAGCTTTAGAAGAAAGTGGCGTGATCAAAGGTTATCACGCTGATCTGGAAGCCTCAAAAATCGGTCTCAATTTCTCTGCGATTATCTTTGTAACCTTAAAAGATGGCGATAAAATTGCCCTGTCCAGCTTTGAAGAAAAAGTCACTGAAATTGCCAATGTCATTCAGGCGCAACGTTTATTCGGAAATCCTGATTATTTACTGCATGTCGTTGCCAAAGATCTGGCAAGTTTCCAGAAACTCTATGATGACAGTCTCTCTGCCTTGCCAAATGTACAACGTCTGACCTCGACCATTGTCATGAAAAATGTAGTATCCAACCGACTGTTGCCGTTATAAAAAGGCATTAACATTTTGGGCCAAACTAAAATGTATCAATGTGAATAAAGTCACTTATTTTCTTAGGTAAACGGTAAGCAAAATGGGCAGCTTTATTAATTTTTTTATCTGTCCATTGCATCTTGACCTACTGTTGAAATCTTCGTCTATACTTAGCCATCAAAACTTAATGACTATGGAAAGATGACTTCTCAAACTCCCAAGAAAATAAAGAAAAAGGGTTGGCTCATTTTAGCAATCGTTGTTGTACTTTTAATTATTGTAATCGTGGTTTGGCAGACTGGAACTGCTAAAAAAACAACAGCTGCGAAACAGCAAAAAAATGCCGATACTACCGCACAGAAAGCGGCACTCACCGTTACCGTGGTTTCTCCTCAACAGCAAAACTGGAAACAGACATTTACGGCGAATGGCAATATTGCTGCATGGCAAGAAGTAGTGATTGGTAGTGAACTCTCTGGCCAGCGTCTGACTCGGGTGAATGTCAATGTTGGTGATGAAGTACGACGCGGTCAGGTTTTAGCGGAGATTAACAGTGAAACCATCCGTGCCGATCTCGCAGCAGCGAAAGCCAGTTATGCAGAAGCACAAGCTGTGCTTACCGATGCCATCACCAATAACAAACGTATTCAGCAACTCAAGAACACAGGTGCCATTTCAGCTCAGGAAGCTACCCAATATCAAACATCTCAAGCCACTGCTCAAGCCAAGCTAGATGCAGCTAGAGCACAGATTGAAAGTAATCAATTACGTTTAGCTCAAACCAGAGTGGTTTCGCCTGACAATGGTGTCATTTCAGCACGAACTGCTACGGTAGGTTCATTAGCGCAAACTGGACAGGAACTTTTCCGTCTGATTCGCGACCATCGTCTGGAATGGCGCGCAGAAGTGACCACCGCTGATTTGTATAAGCTCAAACAAGGCATGACAGCACATATCATTTCACCTGATCCAGCCCAACCCGCCGTGACAGGTAAAGTGAGAATGATTGCACCTGTGATTGATCCACAAACCCGTTATGGACTGGTGTATGTGGATATTCCAACTACACAGGCTGTACGCATGGGGATGTTTGTCAAAGGTGAATTTGATTTAGGCCAGAAACTCGCATTAACCGTTCCACAAACAGCGCTGTTGTTACGCGATGGTTTTTCTTATGTGTTTACGGTCAATGACAAAAATCGTGTGACTCAACAGAAAGTCAATGTTGGGCGTCGTCTAGGCGATCGGGTTGAAATTTTAGATTTGGCACCGAATGTCAAAGTGGTGTCTTCAGGTACAGGTTTCTTGGCAGATGGTGATCTTGTCAGTATTGCTAAAGACATTCCAGACACCCCACTCACCAAACAGCTCGTGACCACACAGGAGAAATAAGATGAATTTCTCCGCTTGGTCGATCCGAAATCCGATTCCTGGCATCCTGTTATTTATCATGCTGGGATTGGCAGGATTGTTATGCTTTAAATGGATGAAGATCCAGCAGTTCCCAGATATTGAACTGCCCATGGTCACGGTAACCGCTGCCCTTCCGGGTGCGGCGCCGCCACAACTTGAGACCGAAGTGGCGCGTAAGATCGAAAACTCGATTGCGACCCTGCAAGGTCTCAGAAACCAGTACACCAATATTCAGGATGGTGTTGTCACCGTTACTGCCGAGTTCCAGCTGGAAAAACCCTTGCAGGAAGCAGTGGATGACGTGCGTAATGCCGTGTCACAAGTCCGTTCAGATTTACCTGCTGATTTACGAGATCCCATTGTCAGTAAGATTAACCTGTCTGGCTCACCTATTCTGACCTATACCATCCAGTCGCCCAAGATGGATGAAGAAGCACTGTCTTGGTTTGTGGATTACGATATTGCCCGCGCCATGCTCCAAGTCAAAGGCGTTGGTGCAGTAGCGCGTGTGGGTGGTGTCACACGTCAGGTTGATGTTGAGCTTGATCCTGAAAAACTCTTGGCGCTGAATGCAACAGCGACCGACATAACCCGTCAACTGCGCTTAATCCAGCAAGATGCCTCGGGTGGTCAAACCAAAATTGGTGGCAGTGAACAATCCATTCGGACCATTGCCACAGTCAAAACAGCCGATGAAATTGGTGCAATGGATATTGCGTTAAGTGATGGTCGGCATATTCGTCTGGATCAGGTTGCCACTGTTCGGGATGGGATTGCTGAAAGACGTTCGGCTGCACTGTTAAATGGACAACCCGTCATTGGTTTTGAAATCACGCGTAGTAAAGGTGCCAGTGAAGTTGATGTGCAAAAAGGTGTTACTGAAGCACTGGATAAACTGAAAACGGCACATCCAGATATCAAGATCACCGAAGCGTTCAACTTCGTCAATCCGGTAGTCGACAATTACGAAGGCTCAATGTCGCTCTTGTATGAAGGCGCTATTCTGGCAATCTTGGTGGTGTGGTTATTCTTACGTGACTGGCGTGCCACGATTATTGCAGCAACGGCCCTGCCATTGTCCATCCTACCTGCCATGATCGGCATGTATTTCTTTGGTTTTACCCTTAACACCGTGACGCTACTGGCCATGTCACTGGTGGTGGGGATTCTGGTCGATGATGCGATTGTTGAAATTGAAAATATCATCCGGCATCTGCGCATGGGCAAGACACCGTATGAAGCCGCGATGGAAGCCGCAGATGAAATTGGTCTGGCCGTGATTGCGACCACTTTTACCCTGATTGCCGTATTCCTTCCGACTGCCTTTATGAGCGGGATTGCAGGAAAATTCTTTGTTCAGTTTGGCTGGACAGCAGCATTGGCAATTTTTGCTTCCCTCTTGGTTGCACGTTTACTCACTCCAATGATGTCTGCCTATATCCTGAAACCATGGATCGGCAAAGTCGAACAGCAGGACGATGCTTCCGATGCCAAAACGGCGGCAGATCAAGGTACAGCACGTTTAGCGAAAGATCGCACCAAAGATGGCAAAGTCATGCGTGGTTATATGCGTCTGGTCACTTGGTGTCTCAATCACCGCTGGATCACTTTAGGCGGCGCAATTGCTTTCTTTATTGCCTCGGTCATGCTCATTCCCTTATTACCGACTGGTTTTGTGCCTCCACCAGATACGGGACAAACACAGGTTCGTCTGGAATTAACACCCGGCTCCCAATTTGGAGATACGCTTAAAACGGCTGAATACGCACGTAACCTGATTAAAGATCATCCTGAAATTAAAAGTATCTATACCACCATTGGTGGCGGTGCTGCGGGAACAGATCCATTTTCAGGTGGCGCATCAGGTGAACCCCGTAAAGCCACTTTAACCATTCAAACCACGGAGCGTTCTGATCGTAGTGCCAGCTTGCAAGACATAGAAGACCAATTGCGTCAACGTCTGGCACCACTGCCCGGTGCGCGCATCCAAGTCGGGCTTGCAGGGAACAATAGCCAATATCAAATTGCACTTTCTGGCGATGATCCCGATACATTAATGGCGACAGCACGTAGCCTTGAACGTGAATTGCGAACTGTTCCAAATGTAGGAAGTATCACCTCAAGTGCCGCCTTGATTCGTCCCGAATTGGTGATTCGCCCAGATTTTGCCAAAGCGGCTGATTTAGGTGTCACCACCTATGATATTGCAGAAACTTTGCGTATCGCGACTGCAGGTGATTTTGACCAGAATCTAGCCAAGTTAAACCTGTCACAACGTCAGATTCCTGTGGTGATCAAACTACCGCTATCAGCACGTCAGGATCAGGAGTTGATGAAACGCTTAATGGTCAAAGGCAGTCATGGCCCCGTCATGTTAGGCACCATTGCTGATGTCAACATTGAAAGTGGCCCATCACAAATTGACCGCTTTAACCGTCTACGTAATATCAACTTTACCATTGAGCTGAATAATCAGCCGCTGGGTGATATCGCCGCAAAAGTTGACCAGCTCCCAACCATGAAGAATCTGCCTCCAACGGTGAAACGCACCAATATTGGTGATGCCGAAGTCATGCAGGAACTGTTCTCAAGCTTTGGTCTGGCAATGCTAACAGGCGTATTGTGTATTTATGTGGTACTGGTACTGTTGTTCAAAGACTTCCTGCAACCGATTACCATTCTGGTGGCCTTACCTTTATCGCTTGGCGGTGCATTCGTGATGTTACTATTAGCGAAAAGCAGTTTCTCGATGCCAAGCTTGATCGGTCTGATTATGTTGATGGGGATTGCCAGCAAGAACTCGATTCTACTGGTGGATTACGCCATTATTGCTAGAGATGAGAAGCATTACTCACGCTTCAATGCCTTGCTAGATGCCTGCCATAAACGGGCCCGTCCGATCATCATGACCACGCTAGCAATGGGTGCAGGTATGTTACCAATCGCCTTAGGCATTGGTACAGATCCGAGCTTCCGTGCCCCTATGGCGATCTCGGTGATTGGAGGCTTGATTACCAGTACCTTCTTGTCCTTACTGGTGATCCCTGTGGTGTATACCTTTATTGACGATATTAATCGCAAGATACACAGTTTCAGGAAAACCCAGCCTCAACCTATTGAACCATCCCAATAGCATGTAATAAAAAAGACGGTCATTTGATCGTCTTTTTTATGTTTAGGATAAAATCAGTACCAGCATAAAAAAGAGAAAGCTACTACCTGCCAGATAATATAAATAATGAATATGCTGATTTAACCATGACAGATAAATGGTTGCGCTCATCAGTTTAACCATCGCCAGATTCCAGATCAGCACCAAGCCCACCATCCAGACGCAGACTAAAAAGTTTTGCAAAAAATTATATTGCGGATAAACCAGAATCACCAAGACCGAATAAAACATCAGGTTTTTGGGATTGAGTAGACTTGAACCTAAACCCAGTAAAAAGTGCGTAAATTGAGCCTTATTTTGCGACGCTGCAACATCCTCCAGCTCGGTGTTAGGGATGATCTGTGCTGAACGCGCCGCACGAAAACATTGAACCGCCAGATAAGCAAAATAAAGGACACCTAACCATTTCATCGCGACCAGTATTTCAGTACTGACCTTACCCAACAGAAACAGACTGCAATAAATCACCAGCAGAATGATGGCATTACCTAATGCAATTCCCATACAAGTCAATCGCGCTGCCTTTATTTTACTTTGCATCAGTGTTTTTAAAATTAAAAAGAAATCAGCACCCGGCGTCAGCAAAGCAATAAAATGAGTCACCACGATCGTTAAAAAAAGCTCCATACCTTCTCTCCAAATGAAGGAGAGCCAGCTTAAAAAAGCTGAAAACTTTATTCTTGTATAAAATTGCGGGAGCTAAGATTTTTTAGAATATTGTTTTGGGGTGACACCCGTATATTGTTTAAAGACACGATGAAAATGGCTTTGGTCAGTAAACTCCAACTCATGCGCCAGTCGAGCCAGATCACAGCCCTGACGCAAGCGTAAACGCGCCTGATTCACCTTTTGATTTAATTGATAGGCATGTGGAGTCAAACCCAAATAATGCTTAAAAAGCCGAATTAACGCATAACGGCTCATCTGTAATTCATCAGCAAGTTGCTGTAACGATAAATCATCCATACTGCTATTCAGACATTCTATTAAGCGCGGTAAATAGGGCTGAAAATAACCTGCCGCCCCAATATTTTCCCAATGAAAATTCGGTATGAGCATTTCGGTCAAAATCTTAATTAAGTATTGTTCTTTTTCTAATCTTGGAATCTGAGGATCAAACAACACCTGATTTAATCCAGTAAATGCGGCGTAAATATCCAGATCATGGAGAATTATGGGTTTTAATTGCGGCAAATATGGGACGTTTAAATCCAAATGCGAATCCATTTCCTGTTGCAATTCATTGATCAGTCCAGCAAGCCATGCTGCGTCAAGATGCATCATTTGGTAACTCCAAGCCTGTTGAGGCAAAGGATTACATGAATGTTCAACATGAGCAGGAATGACTACGACACTCCCCGCCTGAATCAACTGCTCTGAAGCAAAAGAACTGGAAAAATGGCTCTGCCCGACATCTACGGCGCCGATTGAAAAGGTGGGATGACTATGCGATTTATAACAGATTCGACTTTGACATGCCCTACGCGTTTCAACATACGGCATGTCAGGATGGTTCCAAAACTCAACGGTGGAGTTCAAAGTGATTAACTCAAAGCCAAAACAGATTATTTCTGGGCTAAAGCTTTTTCAATATCTGCTTCTAACGCTTCTGGCTTAGTTGTTGGCGCATAACGCTCTAACACTTCACCATGACGGCCAACTAAAAATTTCGTAAAATTCCATTTGATATTCCGACTACCTAAAAGCCCTTTCGCTTCACGGGTTAAATAACGGAAAATCACATGTGCTTCAGGCCCTTTCACATCGACCTTGGCAAACATGGGGAAACTGACGCCATAATTACGCTGGCAAAAGGTTCCGATTTCTTTATTGGTGCCCGGATCCTGTCCTCCAAATTGATTGCATGGAAATCCTAATACTTCTAGTCCCTGAGATTTATATTTTTCATAAAGTTTTTCTAATCCAGCAAACTGCGGGGTAAAACCACACTTACTTGCGGTATTTACAATCAGCATGACCTTGCCTTTATAATCAGCGAGCGCTTTTGTTTCTCCCTCTAACAACTCAGCTTCAAACTGATAAATGTTACTCATGGATAAGTTTCCTCGTCATTCTTCTCATCTGTTTTAAGTTGTAATGATGCCGAATTCACGCAATAACGCAGTCCTGTCGGCTGTGGACCATCCTCAAACACATGGCCCAAATGTGCATCGCAATCATGGCAGACAATTTCTGTTCTGACCATACCATGCGATAAATCTTCATGTTCTTCTATTGCAACACTATCAATCGGCTTAAAGAAGCTCGGCCAACCACAGCCGCTATCGTATTTTGTATCGGAAGAAAATAATTCCGCACCACAACAACGACAAACATAAGTACCATGTTGCTTATTATTCCAATATTGTCCTGTAAATGCGGGTTCTGTGCCTTTCTGACGGGTAATGCGATATTCTTCTGCGGATAACTCTCGTTGCCATTCTCGGTCTGTTTTATTCACTTTTCCCATAACCTGCACCTTTTATTCTGATGTTAAAAATATCATGATGATCAGATTTTATATTTACGCCATTCGCAAAAAAAACTCTAGTCTCAGATCGTATAATTTGTTGAAGTTTAAGCATCTAAATCAAAAATAGCAAAAAGAAAGCAAATTAAATATTCAAAGTAAGCAAATTTTAACAATATTGTCTTTTGCGTGAGCAAATATAGTGATATTCTTGTTTCGCACGGTTGTATAGGACAAAAAATGTCTCAGAAAAAAAGTGTGGTGTTTCAAAACTTATTACCAACCATCAGACAATATCAACAATCAGGTTTTACCCACGAAAAAATTGTTGAATTACTGAGAGATCAGCACGACCTGAATCTGGTAACAGTTGAAACCTTTAAAAGTTATTTATACCGATATGCAAAAGTGAATCCTGCTATGTCTAAAAGTACTGTTGTTCCCCAGTCTCATCAATCAAGCCGAGAAATTAAAAAATCATCTAAGCTTGAGCATGTTTGTTACGACATCCGTGGACCTGTACTGCGCGCCGCCAATGAAATGGAGGAGCAAGGACACAAGATTATCAAGTTGAATATCGGCAACCCTGCACCATTTGGTTTTGAAGCCCCACAAGAAATTATTAATGACGTGGCTTTAAACCTGCCGAATGCAATTGGCTATACCGATTCAAAGGGTATTTTCCCTGCACGTAAAGCGATCTGCCAGTACTACCAGCAGAAAGGCGTTTTTGATATGCACGTCAATGATGTGTATGTGGGCAACGGCGTGTCTGAACTCATTGTTATGGCCATGCAAGGCTTGCTGGATGATGGCGATGAAATGCTGGTGCCAATGCCTGACTATCCTTTATGGACAGCAGCGGTAAATCTGTCTGGCGGTAGCGCAGTGCATTATAAATGTGATTCTGAAAACTACTGGTATCCCGACATTGCGGATATGGAAAGCAAAATCACGCCAAATACCCGTGGTATTGTGATTATCAATCCCAACAACCCGACTGGTTCAGTCTATCCACGTCATGTATTAGAGCAAATTGTTGCATTGGCGAAAAAGCATGACCTGATTTTATTTGCAGATGAAATCTACGACAAAATCGTTTATGACGGCATCGAACATGTGGCTGTTGCTGCATTGGCTGGCGATCAATTGTGTATTTCCTTCAATGGTTTATCAAAAGCGTACCGTATTGCAGGTTATCGTGCAGGATGGATGGCGATTACAGGCAACAAAGCACGTGCAGCAGACTATATCGAAGGTTTGGATATGCTGGCTTCAATGCGTTTATGTGCCAACCACCAAGCTCAATATGCGATTCAAACTGCATTAGGTGGATATCAATCAATTAACGATTTGATTCGCCCAGGTGGTCGTTTATACGAACAGCGTAATATTGCTTGGGAAATGCTGAATGAAATCCCCGGTCTTAGTTGTGTTAAACCTGATGGCGCAATGTACTGCTTCCCTAAACTTGATCCAGCAGTTTATCCAATTGAAGATGATGAAAAACTGATGCTGGATCTGTTAAAAGCGGAAAAAGTATTATTGGTACAAGGCACAGGCTTTAACTGGCCGACGCCAGATCACTTCCGTGTAGTGTTCTTACCTGCGGAAAATGAGCTTCGGGAAGCCATCAATCGCTTAGGCCGCTTCTTGGCAAAAATGCGTTAATAAGAACTCCCCCCTTTTATTCAGGGGGATTTTTTTATATTCAATCTTTAGATGTGTTGTCTAGATTTTAGATAGCTTTCCACAGCAGCGCCCAAGATTTTGAATCAAAATCAAATATCTTTTTATACAGCCAAATTCCAAACAGTGCAGCTTTACTTTGATGTAGTTTCCCAGCATATTCAGAGCAATAGGATATCTTTTACTCGTGTAAGCGCTTTTCATATTAAACATGACAGATAAGCCATCGCTCGGTCGAGTTCATATGTAAAACTAGGCCACACATAGAAAAAATCAAAAACTAATTTTTAACTTTTGAGCAAAATAACAAAGCAAACACACGGTTTGCCAAAATATTAAGCATGTCATTTTCGGTTTGCATGCTAAACTATGCGTTGGTTTGAAAAAGGATAGTCCTTCTATGCGGTTTGTTCATCTCGGTATCCATACAGAGTTTTCGATTACAGAGTCGATTGTTCGCATACCTGATTTGGTCAAGGCTGCCGTAAAAGATGAGATGCCAGCTCTGGCACTCACAGACTTATCTAACCTGCACGCAGCTGTAAAGTTTTACGAGGCATGTCTAAAAAAAGGGATCAAGCCCGTTTTAGGCTGTGTTATTCGCCTCAATGATGCTGAACATCGCGCCACTTTACTGGCAATGAGCAATACTGGATGGCGTAATCTGACTGAAATCGTATCTCGCGGTTTTATCGAAGGCCAACAGTTAAGTATTCCATGCGTACAAAAAGAATGGGTACTTGAACAGGCTGAAGACCTGATTATCTTGCTAGGCCAACATAGTGATGTGGGCAAAATGCTCTGCTCTTCCAATCCACAAAAAGCTGAACCTTTACTGGAAGCATGGATTGAGAAATTTGGCAATCGTGTCTATTTAGCCTTAACGCGTACTGAACGCGTAGGCGAAGAAGATTTTATTCAGCAAGCCGTGAAACTCGCCGCCAAATATCAGATTGGTGTGGTTGCTCACAATGATGTGCACTTTGTTGAACAAATAGATTTTGAGGCCCATGAGGCCCGCGTCTGTATTGCTGATGGTTATGTACTTGGCGATGATAAACGCCCGAAAAACTATAGCCCTGAACAATATTTTAAAACTGGCGAACAAATGTCTGAGCTGTTTTCAGACATTCCGAGTGCGATTGAAAACACTTACCATATTGCAAGACGTTGTAATGTCGCATTACAGCTCGGAACTTATTTCTTACCTGATTTCCCTATTCCAGATGGGTATACCATCGACACCTATTTCGAGCATTTATCTCGAGAAGGTTTAGAAGAACGTTTAAATGTTCTTTACCCAATTGCTGAACGTAATGAAGACTGGGTCGAGATTCGCAAACCTTATGATGAGCGGATCAAATATGAAGTCGATATTATTCTCAAGATGGGATTCCCGGGTTACTTCCTCATCGTCATGGACTTCATTCAATGGGCCAAAAATAATGGTGTGCCTGTTGGTCCGGGTCGTGGTTCAGGTGCGGGTTCACTGGTTGCATATAGCTTAAAAATTACCGACCTTGACCCACTACGTTATGATCTGCTCTTTGAACGTTTCTTAAACCCAGAACGTGTCTCGATGCCCGACTTTGACGTCGACTTCTGTATTGCAGGTCGTGACCGTGTGATTGAATACGTTGCACAGAATTATGGTCGTCAAGCGGTTTCCCAGATTGCCACCTTCGGTACCATGGCGGCAAAAGGTGCGATTCGAGATGTAGCCCGTGTCTTGGGTAAATCCTATGGTCTGGCTGACCGTATTTCTAAAATGGTTCCAACCAAGCCACTGGGTGTCGATCTAGCGACTGCGATTGATATGGAACCACAGCTCAAAGACATCGTCACCAACCCGTCAAATCCAGACAATGATGATGCAGCTGAAATCTGGGAAATGGCACTTAAGCTAGAAGGTATCACGCGTAATACAGGTAAGCATGCCGGCGGTGTTGTTATTGCACCCGGTAAAATTACCGATTACTCAGCCGTTCTTTGTGATGCCGATGGTACCAACCGTGTTGCACAATATGATAAAGATGATGTTGAAGCTGCGGGTCTGGTTAAATTCGACTTCTTGGGCTTACGTAACCTGACGGTGATTGAAGATGCGGTTCAGAATATCAACAAGCGGATCAAATCCGAGATACCACTGAACATTTCCAATGTCCCTTTAGACGATAAAGATGCTTATCTGGTGTTTGCCGAGGCAAATACCACTGCGGTATTCCAGTTTGAATCCGTCGGCATGAAAAAGATGTTGAAGGAAGCACGACCAAGCAAATTTGAAGAGATTATTGCCTTCGTTTCCTTGTATCGTCCGGGCCCGATGGATCTTATTCCTGACTTTATCCATCGTATGCATGGCGGTGAGTTTGAGTATCTTCATCCCCTGCTTGAAGGCGTATTAGAACCAACCTACGGGATTATGGTTTACCAAGAACAGGTAATGCAGGCAGCACAGTTCTGTGCAGGCTATACACTCGGTGGCGCGGACTTACTTCGTCGTGCCATGGGTAAAAAGAAACCTGAAGAAATGGTCAAACAGCGCCAGATCTTTATTGAAGGTGCGGCGAAAAAAGATATTGATGAAGCAACTGCCAACCATATCTTCGACTATATGGAAAAGTTTGCAGGCTATGGTTTTAACAAATCCCATGCCGCAGCCTATGCCCTTGTTGCCTACCACACCGCTTGGTTAAAAGCACATTACCCTGCTGAATTTATGGCGGCGGTTTTATCTTCGGAAATGCAGAATACCGACAGTATCGTGTTCCTGATCGACGACTGCCGTAATAACAAGCTGGAAGTGCTACCACCGTCTGTGAATATGTCTTTGTACCATTTCCATGCCAGCGATGAAGCAACCATTGTGTATGGTCTAGGTGCAATTAAAGGCGTTGGTGAGCAAGCGATGCAATCGGTCATCGACTCACGCATCAATGAAGGCCCGTACAAGGATTTATTCGACTTCTGTCATCGTATTGATTTGAAAAAAATCAATAAACGTACTTTAGAAGCCCTGATCCGTGCGGGTGCGCTGGATTGTCTCGGTATTGAACGTTCGAGCTTAATGGCACAATTGCCAGAAGCCGTACAAGCAGCTGAACAAGCGCGCAGTAACCGTGAAACAGGAATTATGGACTTGTTTGGTGAAGTTGAAGAAGTTCAGCGTAAACCAGCCAAACCCGTGAAACCTTGGTCAGACGAAGTTCGTCTTAAAGGTGAAAAAGACACGCTGGGTCTCTACCTCACAGGTCACCCGATTGATGTCTATCGCCCAGAATTAAAATCATTCATTTCAGCAAAACTGAATGAGCTGACCCCGACACGTCGTGGTGTTACCACGGTTTTTGCAGGTTTAGTTGTTGATATTGCCAACTTCCCAAACCGCATTATGATCACACTGGATGATGGCACAGCTCGTGTCGAAATCAGTTGCAACCATGAACGTTTCCAACGCTACAAAGAAGTGGTTCGCTTAGAACAAGTCGTGGTGATTGAAGGTGAAATCTACGAACGTGAAGGTTTTGACCGTCCAATGGCACGGTTAAGTAAGGCGTTCAGTTTGAATGAAATTCGCCAGAAACGCGCCCAAAGTATTCAGGTTCGCTTAGCACAAGACCTGATGAGCAAAACTTTAGCAAAAGATTTACAAGCGATTCTTTTACCTTATTGTAATGTTGATATGTGCCAGCATATTGGCCTGCAAATCCAGCTTGAGCAAAGTTTTGCAACCGCCGAGCTACACCTCGGCCCACAATGGAAAGTTGCACCACTGGATGAGTTGCTAAGCAAGTTGCGGGATTATTTTGGTAAAGAAGCAATTGCGATCGAATACCAAGTGAAATCTAAAGCAGCCAAAGTTGCAGAAGCACCGAAAGTGGCAAATATCGCACCGCCGCCTGACAACATGTCAATGGATGAAGCGCTTGATCTCTATCAGGCAGAAGTCTCTCAATACTCTTAATTCTGGATAATATATGAACCAGTTTGACTCAAATAACGTGTCCAAACATTTGGATCATGTCCGTATTGTCATGGTCAATACCACCCTACCAGCCAATATTGGTAGTGCTTTACGTGCAATGAAAACCATGGGCTTATCCAAGCTCGTATTGGTTGCACCGAAAACCTATCCGCATCCCGATATTGATGCTTTGGCAGCGGGTGCACAGGATTTAATTGAACAGATTGAGATTGTTGAGACGCTGGAACAAGCTATTCAGGATTGTCATATCGTCTTCGGTACCAGTGCCCGTAGTCGCACTATTCCTTGGCCATTGCTCGATGTTCGCCCTGCGGCAAAAGAAGCATTACAGGCAGCAAGCAAAGAACAACATGTTGCCATCGTGTTTGGTCGTGAAGATCGTGGACTGACCAACGAAGAACTGGCCTTAGCCAATTACCATTTAACCATTCCAGTCAATCCTGAGTATGGCGTACTGAATGTCGCTCAAGCCATTCAGGTGGTGTGTTATGAAATGAGAATGGCTGCACTTGAACAAAATACTCAAGTTACAGATACACCAGATGACCATATGCAACTAAAACAACAGCAAAGCATGGAATGGGATGAACCACTGGTGACGCAGCAACAGATGGAAGAGTTCTACCCTCATCTGGAAAAAATGCTGACTGAAATCGAATTTTTAGACCCGAATAATCCCCGTTTACTGCCATTACGCTTGCGTCGTTTATTTGGAAGGATACAATTAGATCGTATGGAGTACCATTTATTACGTGGGATCTTCAGTCGCGTTCAGGCACTTGCCAAAGGTTCATGGAAAAAGACAAACACGGAGGATCATTCAAATGATTAAACAGCTTAAAGAAGATATCGAGGCTGTATTTGCACGTGATCCTGCGGCTAGAAACACGCTGGAAGTGCTAACAACCTACCCCGGTATCCATGCTCTGATCATGCATCGCATGGCACATGAATTGTGGAAGAAAGAATATAAAGGTACGGCTCGCCTGCTTTCTTCTTTTAGCCGCTTTGCCACAGGCATTGAAATTCACCCAGGGGCAAAAATTGGCAAACGTTTCTTTATCGATCACGGCATGGGTGTTGTGATTGGTGAAACAGCTGAAATTGGCAATGACGTTACGCTTTATCATGGTGTTACCCTAGGCGGCACCACTTGGAATAAAGGCAAACGCCATCCAACGCTCGAAGATGGTGTTGTAGTCGGTGCAGGTGCAAAAATTTTAGGCCCATTTACAGTCCATAAAGGTGCGAAAGTTGGCTCGAATGCTGTAGTGACCAAAGAAGTCCCTGAAAATGTGACTGCGGTCGGTAATCCTGCACGTTACATCTTCAAAGATAAAAACCAAGTTGAGCAAGATGAAGTCAGCCGTCGTGACTATGCCGAGAGTATTGGCTTCCAGCCTTATGCAACGACACAAGATCAATCTGATCCAATTTTAGAAGGTATTCGTGTACTGCTGGATCGTATGCAGAAAAACGAAAAACGTATGAATGTGCTGTGCCAGCGTCTCTCAGAACTGGATCCGAGTTTCTCGCCTCAAAGTTCTAAGAATCAACCATTGAGTAAAGAAGAACTTAAAATTATTGAAGAAGTTAGACGTGAATGTGAAGCACAGAACAAAACTTCGGCAACCTAAGCGAATATATAAGAAATGTAACAAGCTTATCATTGCAAGTTGGTTTTGCTTTTCCTAGACTGGTGAAACCAACGATCTACTTCTCATTTAACTAAAATTAATGGATGTAAGCATGAATTTTAAGCCTTTGGCATTACTTGTACTTTCAACTTCTTTTTTAACCGCCTGTGGCATCGCCCCAGTCAAAAAAGATAAAGCTTCTGAGCCATTTGTATTCAAAGAGCCAGAACCGACAGCACCGTTCTATGCTTTAAATCCAATCAAATATGATGCACCACCAAGCTTCGAAGTTGCGATTAAAGATGCTGCTGCTCAGCCTGTGACTAAAATGGTTGTGTCATTACAAAATGATCCATCAAAAACCACCACATTAGATATCAACAAACTCATCGTTCCGACGATCGACAGCAAACAACGCAATGTAAAATATGCCGTTCTTGCTGGTGAAAATGAAGTCGATGTGACTGAGATTGATGACTTCCTACAACTGGTTGAAGGTAAGGCACGCCACTATCCACCTCGCTTCCCTGACCGTCAAGAACGTAAAGGTTATGAAGCGAAGTTGAAAGAAACAACTCAAAAACTAGATGCTTTGGCAGAAAAACCAAATGCGTCTATCGACGTACTAACACGTGCTTTTAAAGCAAGCGTGATGGCACGTAATATGGATTTGGGTACAGCGTACACCACCAAATCATTAAACTATGCTCAACGTATTCTTGCAATGAACCCGAATGATGCTGAAACAAACTTCTGGTTCGGTTTTGGCTTGTCTGAAGGTGGCGGTCAACGTGAAGCGATTCCTTATTTAGATAAGGCAATGAAAGGCGGTGTTCAAGAAGCTTATCTTTCTGCTGCAAATAACTATCTCTGGTTAGAGCAAAAGAAAAATGCGCTTCAAACCTTAAAGAACTACAAAATCAGTTACCCAGATGAAGCTGAAGTTACTGATCGTTTGATCAAAGAAGTTGAATCTGGAAAACGCTGGAATGTTTGGCAAGTATTGAACTAATTACTGTCCCATTCTGTAGTGAAAAAATAGACTGTCGTGTACAGTCTATTTTTTTTATGGATGATTGAAAAAACATTCGATTTTCGTATTATAGCTACAATCTCCCAGCCAACTTGCTGATTTATGAAGCTAGCATTTACCCCGAATAAACGTTTATTTGCGATCAGCCTACTCAGTACTATGGTGATGAGTGGTTGTCAGGTCGTCAGTCTGAAACAGCAAGACCTCAATGTGACGATCGCAAACGAGCGTAATAGTATTCTGACACAGAAAAAATTGAGCGAAGCCAGCCTCAATGTCCTGTCGATGTCTGGCAAAGAAGCAAAAGTCTGCATGCAGACTCCAAATGAATGTATTGCAGATCTGCATAAGATTCCGCAAATTCAGGATGAGCAACTTTTATCTACTGCCAGCGAATTATATCTTTCAAAAGCAATGAGTCTTTCCGACTCCTCTGAATGTAAAGTCAGCAAGCTCACCAAACATAAAGCTGAAGAAGAACAAAAAGTAATTCAGAAAACGTATGAAAACTGTCTAGATCAAGAGCTTGAAGCTTTAGATAAAAGTATTCGCTACAGTTATGCTTATTTGTTTAAGACTGCCCGCCAGCCGCAGGAACGGATTTTTGATAACAGACAGGTTCAAATTCGGGATTTCTATAATCAGGCTTTGACAAAAATGGTTAATGTCCATAGTTTAAGAAACCCATCCAAAACCATTACACCAACGATTAAAATTGGTAAAAGCACATACACCATTGATATTCAGTCCTATCAACGCTTGCAGAACATGCAGCTCGAGAAGTTTATTTCTAGCTATAACATGAACTTTTCTGGTTTAAGAGCGATTAACCGTCGAGATGGTTTCGGTTCAGATTTCGTGGCTGTATTTCCTTCGACCGATAGCGCTGCTCATGGTGAAAATAAATACATCCTTGATCCATTAAGTTATAGCTATCCAAATGGGGTTAATCCAAATATTCATAAGGCACGTTATCTGGCTGCAACCATTATTGCACAGCCTAAAAAGACAACCGCAACGGTTGACGATGTGCTTAATAGTCCAGAATTTGAAGTCAAGGTTTATGATCCTTATAGCGTCGAGAAAGTAAATATTGCTGGAAAAGAATACTCTCTGGCCGCCAATTTCTCTGCGCCTTATGGGCTTTGGCTGGCTGAAAATAATTTAGGGACTGCCGCTTATTTAACTTTAATTGACCGCGATCAGCACCTCACCATGCCGCATTTATATATGCTTGAACCTTATAATCCGAACAAGAAAGTGATTGTACTGGTGCATGGTCTGGCAAGTAGCCCAGAAGCGTGGATTGCTGTAACCAACGACATTATGGGTGATGCGGTATTGCGCGAGCACTATCAGGTTTGGCAAGTCTTTTATTCGACCAATATGCCTATTCTTGAAAGCCGTTTTCAAATCTATGCTGTGCTAAAGCAAGCCTTTGGCTCACTAAATCCTAAAGACGCAGCTGCTCAGGATGCGGTTTTAATTGGTCATAGTATGGGCGGGATTATTAGCCGTCTTTTGGTCAGCAATGCTGATATTTCCAAAGAAGCATTGACCATGATGAACAGCCGCCAACAGGCACGTTTGAGAAAGCATCCTGTGATTGGCGAGCGTCTCAAGATGGAACCGATTACGAACTTTGATCGTGCCATTTTCTTGGCAGCCCCCCATCGTGGTACAGACTATGCAGATCGCTGGTTTACCTTGGCAGCCCGTAAGATTATCAAGCTCCCTGCTACATTCTTGACGACCTTAGCGGATACGCTTACTAGTGATGACATGGATCTTAAGGATTTCGTCAAAACCTTGACCAATGACGTGATCCAGAATGGCCCAAGTGATCTGAGCAAAAAATCCAAATTTATGGAATTAACAGCTACGATCCCACCAGAAAAAGGTCTGGTTTTCCATTCAATTATGGGCAACATTACCAAGAGTGATGATCCGAATGTCATTACCGACGGAATTGTTCCTTATAAAAGTGCACATTTAGATGGTGCTGTGTCTGAAAAGATTTTCAAAGGTGGTCATTCCATTCAGGAAACCCCTGAAGCTGTATTAGAACTTCGTCGTATTTTACGCGAACATCTGGTTGATCATGGGTTATATAAACCAAAGAACTAAATGCCATAAAAAAGCCCCAATATTGGGGCTTTTTTTCGATCACATCCTTTATACGCCAGAACGGATCATATAATCAAAGGCAGAAAGTGATGCTTTAGCGCCTTCACCTGTGGCAATGATAATTTGCTTGTATGGCACAGTCGTACAGTCGCCTGCGGCAAACACACCCTTAACACTGGTTTCGTTACGATCATTAATCACGATCTCACCACGGTTGCTCAACTCGACAGCACTGTTCTTTAAGAAATCTGTGTTTGGCAATAACCCAATCTGTACAAAGATCCCTGCAAGCTCGACCGTATGTTCAACATCAGTCGCACGGTCTTTGTATTTTAATGCCGTTACTTGAGCGCCATCACCGACCACTTCTGTACTCAATGCATTCATGATCACTGTGGTATTTGGCAAGCTGTTTAACTTGTCTTGTAACACTTGATCGGCACGAAGCTTGGTATCAAATTCAACCAGAGTCACATGCTCAACAATGCCTGCAAGGTCAATCGCTGCTTCAACACCCGAGTTACCGCCACCAATCACCGCAACACGTTTGCCTTTGAACAATGGGCCATCACAATGTGGGCAATATGCGACACCACGAGTACGATATTCAGCTTCACCCGGAACATTCATCTCTCTCCAGCGCGCACCAGTTGAAAGAATGATGGTTTTCGATTCAAGCTTGGCACCATTTTCCAGTTCAACTTTAACCAGACCATTTACAGTCTGATCTGCCCCTGTGATCTTGCTGACACGTTGCAGGTTCATGATATCCACGCCGTATTCACGGACATGCGCTTCCATATCCTGAGCAAACTTAGGGCCTACTGTTTTTTGCACAGTAGTAAAGTTTTCAATATCCATGGTATCCATCACCTGACCGCCAAAGCGTTCAGCCACGATACCTGTTTTAATGCCTTTACGTGCTGCATAGATTGCTGCTGTACCACCTGCAGGGCCACCACCAATCACCAATACATCAAACGCATCTTTGGCATTGATTGCCGCTGCATCTTTCTCAGCAGAGTTGGTATCTAATTTGGCAACGATTTCTTCCAAAGTCATACGACCTTGACCGATATGTTCATTGTCTTGGAATACCATAGGTACAGCCAAGATTTTGCGTTCTTCCACTTCGTCCTGGAAGAAAGCACCATCAATCATGGTCGCTGTGGTATTTGGGTTGTTAATCGCGATCAAGTTGAGTGCTTGCACTACATCTGGACAGTTATGACAGCTCAATGAAACAAACACATCAAAGTTTGCAGTCAAGTTTAAGCCTTTGATTTGAGCCAAGACTTCATCAGACACTTTTGGCGCATAACCTGAGACTTGCAGTAATGCCAAGATCAAAGAAGTAAACTCATGTCCCATCGGTAAGCCAGCAAAGAATACACGCGGTTGTTCACCTGCTTTCGCTACACCGAAACTAGGACGGCGAGCGTTTGAACCGTCAAAACGCGCCGTAACTTGGTCAGAAAGTTCCGCGATTTCAGTCACCAGTTCTTTGATTTTTTCTGCTTTATCTGAGTCATCTAAAGCAGCAACCAGTTCGATCGGACTTTCTAAACGTTCTAAATAAGCTTTTAATTGAGTTTTAATATTTTGATCTAACATGTATTTCTCCAAACCCTAAGACTTTTAAATCAGTAAATTCATTCAATGAGGCTATAGTACGCAAAAACCATAAATAGGTAAAACAGTATGTTTTTATTATTTTGATCGAATAAACCTATCAAAAACAAATCAAACTATCTGATACATCTTGAGCGGGCTAGCTCAAGGGTAAATGGCTCTACCGGCTACAGTGTGTTATGAGCATAAAAACCCATTAATACTCAAGCTTTTGACTAATTCGATTTCTACGATTTTTCAAATTTTTGGCCAGCACATATAAAACTGCGCTTAAAGCCAAGACTAATATGACGATTCCCCACAAAATGACAGTCACAATATGCGAAACACGCTCAGCCTGCTGGGCACGTAGATCTAGTGGTTGTGTAAGTGCGGTAATACTTTTGCCATAAAGTTGCTGTTGCATTACCCACAACTGCTCAGGTTTAAAATCGTATTTTTTAAACAAAAGCGGATCATTTTTTTCAGCATCAATCAGCTGGTTCACATAGATATTGGCGGTCTTACGATCAACAGGTTGATGTAATAAGGCCACTTGCGCCAAGACATAGGCTTTTTCAGTCGAAGAAATATCAGCTTGCTGTAAATCCTGCGCAATTTGACTTTCCACAATATTATTTTGATAACTCATCCACTGCTGATAGGCCTGTTTGGTTTCATCTTTCCAGTCATACTGGATGTAACTCAAACCAGACCAAAGCAGGATAAACGAAATAATCCATGCCAGAAAGCGCTGTGTCCATGCTTGAAAACGCTGCTGAAAAAACTTGATTTTCTTCGCCCAGCTCACAAGAAAAAAAGCACCGAGGAATGAGACAAATATTTTTAAAAACAGCCAGCCAAACCATGACAATAAATTAAAGAAATAATCGACAGGCTGTTTAAAAGGAATCAATTCCTGTACATGATAAGGTAAATCTAGCGCCTGAACCTGCATGGAAAGATCAAAGAAACGATAGATGAATTCTTTCTGAAAAAAGAGCGATGCAATGGTAACAACCGCTAGAGTACTGGTCAGAAAAAACCAGATCATTAAATGGCGCTGACGTTTTTTTAACACATCTAAACGCTGGTCAAGCGGCTGTACACTAAAATCGTCTATCGGTGACAATGATCTTTCCTTCAAAAATTAATCGTATCAAGATTGAGGTGGCTGACTATTCTCCAGCACCAGATGATTCAAACTATCCTGCAATGCACGTAAACGTGTCGTTGCTTCTGCACGTTTCTGCATACCTTCTTTCTGGATCTGAATCACATCGTTTACTGTTTTAATGAGGGTGTTTTGAACATGTTCAAGTGTTTCCACATCAATCACTGAACGCTGATTCGCTTTCGCTGTATCAACCGAGTTTTGATGAAGTAACTCGGCATTACGACGTAATAGCTCATTGGTGGTGTCATCAATGGCTTTGGCAAGCTGCACGCTATTCTTCTGCTCTTGCAATGAAATCGCCAGACTAATCTGATTTTTCCAAGCTGGTAAAGTGATGTTTTTAATCGCATAGAACTTATCCACCAGCATCAGGTTATTCGACTGGATAATGCGGATCATTGGCAATGTTTGCATGGCAGACTGTTGTAAAACCTGTAAATCACTCACCCGCTTTTCAAGATTATTGGCCAAATGATTCAGGTCATAAATCTGCTGTGTAGTCTGCTGATCCTGCTCTTGAGAGGTCAATACTGAAATCTGCTGCTGGATATCTTGCTGCTTCAATTGACCTGCTGCAATGTATACACCCAACTGCTTGTATTCATCCTGTACGGCATCAAACATTTTATCAAGCGTACCGACACGTGCCTTCAAACCAGATTGCGAGCTTTCAATTTCCTTAACCAATACATCAATTTGTTCTTTGGTGGTATTAAAATGCTGATCAAAGTTTTGCTTCGCACTTTTAAACTTGCTCAATAGACCACCAAAAAAACCTGAGCTTTTTGATTTATTCAGGATACTTGAAGTATTCAGTTGCTGAGCCACCTGCACCACTTCGTTGAGTTTTTGCCCCGTGCTATCCAGATCTTTATTTTGCACCAGACTTAATAACTCATCGGTATAAGTCGAGGTCTTATTGGCAATATTTTTACCGTACTCCGCCACAACAGTTATGCTAATCTCTGCCAACTCTTTATGGGCATCCATCACTTCGGCAAGGTCTTGTGACTGTAAACCCAATTCTTTTAGATTGAGTTGCTCAAAACGTTGCTCAGGCTTGAGTTCAAGTTCATGAGATACTTTGCTAAGTTCTGAATCTGACATGATATTCCCCTCTTATTTCTGTAATGATTTTTTCAAATTCTGAATCAAGTTTTCTCGACTCTTGTCCAGTTGCTCAATGGTCGTCGATGAACTGGACTCACGACTTTGCTTCAAATGATATTGCCATGCAGGAATTAAGACCTGTTGCGCTTCTTTAAAACGGTCTAAAAGACTAAAGGATAAATGTTGGGACAACTGCATTTGCTTCATCGCAATATCATTACTACTCTGCAAAGTTTGTAATGTATTCACTTTTTTCGAAAGTCGCTCAACAAAATGGTCCAGCACCTGCTGTTTGCTAAATTGAGGATATTCTTTTAAAAACTCATCTGCGGCCTGAATATAAGCTGCCATCTGCTCGCGCAAACCGAATGCCTGCTGCAAACGTGATTGGGATTTCTGGATTTCAATCTGTAAGCGCTGACTCAAATGATTGGCTTCATTAATCAAGCGATCTAAATCTTTGACATATTTGACTTGCCCAGCATCATATTCGACATCAATCCCCAACCATTTTTGCAATGCATTGAAGCGGCGCCCACCCAGATATTTTTTTGAAACCGAAAGCTGCTGAATAATCTGGCTAATTACTTCGCTCAGTTGCTGATTCAGTTTTGGATCAACACCATTGAGCAGAACGCTCTGTGCTTGTACCAAATGATCTGCATAATGATTTAAACGATGTGGATCGTTTAATAAAGGCACTAAATCATTACGCTTGATCGCTAAAATATGTTCTTGATTTGACTCAATTTGCGATAAAGGTATTAAGTCGGGCGGTATCGTCATATAAGTTAAAAATCGTGGGTACAAATAAATTTGGACAGGTTTATTTGTAGCATGTTCTAGCATTTTCGCATACAGCATTGTTGTTATGTTTTTTAAAATTTATTGCCAGATTAAAAAGCAAAAACCCTCTAAATTACAATCAATAAAGAGGGTTATATCGAGCCTGATTCATGATTTATTCATCATTCAGTGCACATTCAAAACTATTTGGATTTTGTTTACAACGAACCTTCTTCAAAAAGTTCATCATTTTGGGATCGTAGATACCTGCTTTGGTCAATGAAATACGTGCCTCACGCATCATTTTCATATAATTCACCTGCTCTTCAGGTGAAATATTCATCCAGTATTTTGCAGGAATTTCCTTTTCATATTTGGCGATAATATTAAAAGTACGGCCTAGTTGACCTGCTACCCATTCACGTGACTTTTGTCCAAATCCTGCTGGAAACTTATCCTTGCGAATAATAAAATTTGCTGAAATTTGAGTGAGTGGAAATTTTACGATTCCACCTTTATCGCCCAAACCCTTATAAAGCTCAAAGGGCTTATAGGCAACAATCGGTGCTGGGACAATATCAATCTGATGGTTGTTAAATTTGGCGCCTGCATTGGTCACATCTACAGAAACTGCTTGGGCACCGACTTGAGCGACCAGCTTCGGCTGTGCTTCATCATAGGCAAAGACCCCAACTTTCTTGCCCGCAGCCTTAGCTAAGGTATTGATACTGCGGTCAGAAACAAACAGATAAGCAGGCCCAATCGTGCCAAGCCCAGCAATTTCGTAAGGCCCATTGATCATACTTTTTGCAGCTTGCGGCTTTGACAAAATTTGATAGGCTAAAATTGCCGTTTTTAAATCGGTTAATGCGCCAATTGCATCCAGAGAACCGACATATTTATTGAACTGTCGCCCCCGTAAACCACTGATAATCGCACCATCGCATTGTCCAACTTTCAAATCTTCTGCGGCAACACGTTCATCGACATAAGCACGTAAATCGATATCCGCACCCCATTTTTTGGCTTCAAGCGCATAATCCTTTGCCAATGCAAAAGCATCGCCCGATTTACCCACAGGATCAAATACACATACTGTTTGCTTGGCCTGAGTATTAACTGCAAATCCAAGTAAGGCCAAAGCAATCAAACCGTTTTTAATTATCATCTCGTTCTTCCCAGATAAGATTTATTATCTATTCATCTCACCTGATTTAGCGGCATGATCCTATGACGCGATTTATTTTTTTAATAGATTTGCAGTCAATAAAAACCGAGTAGATGATTTAAATCAACTCATTAATCCGTTCGTTTTAAGAATTAATGAGTTGGTTTTTGTGGTAGCGCATAAGTTCCAATGACATGTGCCACTGGTTCTTCATCATCCATCGAATACAACCAGACCTCGCCTGTAACTAAGGTTTTACCCACTTTTATCAACTTACAGACAGCTCGAAGATCGCGATTGCCATTTGGTTTACGGAAAAAGTTAATGGTCATATTGGTGGTCACGGCCATCGCGACCAGACCTAAATGTCCCAGAATGGCAATATACAGCACGTAATCTGCAACCAGCATTAAAGTCGGCCCTGAAACCGTCTGTCCTGGCCGCAAATCTCCAGCATCGACACGATAAAGCAGCTGTGCACCTCTTGGGGTAATCTCTTCAATGGTACTTTTCATCAACGCTTGCGGAAATTCCTGTGCCAAAAATCCCATAATTTCGTCTTTTGTTGCTGCCATGCATTATTCCTGTTGTTCCAGTTATATCTTTCTTAAAATGTAATGCTTGAGTTTCCCATCTAATCAGCCTGATTAGAAAGCTCATTTAATACCTGCCAATAGCTTGGCGGTTCACCCACATGACCACGTTCACGTAGCATTTGATGCACTTTTGGCAGTTTAAAATAAGGTACCGTGGCCATCAAATGATGTTCTTTATGATAGTTAACATTAATCGGCGCAACCAAAGCGCGTGCAAGATAGCCTGCTTTGGTGGTACGGGTATTGGTTAAAGCACAAGGACTGGTCTCCATGCCTGCATGCTCTGCCATTGAACGAACTCTGAGAAATAAAGGAAATGGTGTTAAATATGCCACAACCCACAATGCATAAAGTTTAGGATGACCTGCTGCCCATAGGGCCGAAAATAGCGCTGCATTGGTGGCAATTGCCCCACCACTATTTTTCAGGAATGCTTTCGGATAATCAGCCCAGTGTTTGCCTTCCTGAGAAATCCAGCGACGATCATTAGAAACCGTCCACTCCATTTTCTCAATATCCATCAGCACACGACCAACCGCAAATTTAAATCCAGTCACTCCAGATAAATCACGCATAAATTTACGCATTAAAGATTTCTTAGAGGTTGGAAAGCCTGTCACAAGGGATAAATCAGGATCATCCACTGTTGAGGTTTTACTGTGATGACGCATGTGATGGGCACGATATTTATGCAGATCATTCCAGATCGGACGCGCACATAACCAGTCAGTTAAAGTGTCATTGAGCCATTTGGTTTTAAACAGACTTTGATGAGATGCATCATGCATGATAATTGCCAGTGCCAATTGACGTCCCGCCAAAATGACCAATGCTGCAATACACATCAGCAACTTACCCCATGCAGGTAAATATTCCCATGAGCTCGCTACTACAGCAAAAGTCCCACCAATGACTGCCCATGTTGAGAACACAGCCCAACTGCCATGCAAATCTGATTTAGCGGTGAGTTCAGTAATTTCCTCTCTACTGAATAAGTCACTAATTGCAACGCGTGTATTCATCTCTCTATCCTGTCTGAATGTGTTCTATTCTTATAAAACTACACAATTTATATTTTTATTTTAAACCTGGTAATATTTCTGTCAATAAATTAAAATTAAATTATCTGTAATATTTGTAATCAACCTTTACTCAACATGATTTTCATAGAATTTACGCCATGCATCTAAACCTGTCTGATCAAGTCGTTGCACACTTTCAGCAAACTGTTGTCGGAGCTGTACATCGACAAAATCTTCTGGCAATAAGGGATCATTCATCAATAAGGAAATCGTTTGTCGTCCAAGTAATAACGACTCTCGAGCGGCATCCTCTAAGGAAAGTTGCGGTACAGTCGCTAACCACTGCTGGATCATCTGACAATATTTTTCATAATTCTGGTTTAAGGTCTGGGTCGTCCAGAGTTTTGGCAAATTCGCTAAAGTTGTCGCATCAAAATGGTTAATTTGGCAGATTTTTGCGGTCTCTTCTAAACCTGAAGATTTTAATTCTGAAAATAACTGATCAAAGCCAATCGCCAGATTATCTGGACGAATATAAATTCCCTGTTCCAGCTCTTTAAAACCGAAATGTTTTAATGCTCTTTCCCGACGATTTAAAGCAGTACGATCAACACGCCCCAACTCACCAGTAAAAACAGCCAGATATTGGTGATTCCAGCGCTTGGTCTGTTTAATCCCTTGTTTACGATTCAACATGACATCAGCCCATTCATGCGACTGCACTGTAAACTGATACACGCCGCGCTCAATCGCTTCTATGACGCCATCACTCGATAAACGAGTAACCGCTACGCGAATGCTGTTCTCACTAATGTCGAATAGTCTTGCCGCGACAATAATCTGCTTAATTGAAATCGCACGACCTTGCAGCCCCAAAAGTAAATCAATAATTAAATCACGGGCATTCATTTTAGCTATTGTCATCTTGCAGTCGGACCCATATAGGAATATGAAAGATTAGAAATAAGAGATGGGAATCTTAACTGAGAATCTCCCTTTTCGCATTTGCCAAAAGGGAGAGTTTTTTATTTTTATAGGAAAACAAACAACAAAATAATACCGAGAACAATACGGTACCAAGCAAACACACGTAATGTGTGTCGTTCAACAAATTTTACCAATGCACTGACCACAAACAGTGCCGAAATAAAGGCAGCTACAAAACCCACTGCAATATTCAGCATATTGTCTTGCGTTAGTACATCAGCATTACGTGCCAAGTCAAATACCGCTGCACCCAACATGGTTGGCATCGCCAAGAAGAAGGAAAACTCGGTTGCTGCTTTACGAGACAAGCCCGAGAACATGCCACCGACAATGGTTGCACCTGAACGCGAGGTTCCCGGAATCATGGCAACACACTGCGCACAGCCCACCAGAAAAGCCTGCTTATAGGTAATCTTGGTCGCATCCGTGGTTTTATGATCAAATTTAATTGATTCAACCCAGAAAATGATCAGACCACCGACAATTAAAGCGACTGCAACCACAAGAGGACTAAACAACACGCTCTTAATAAAATCGACTGCAAATACCCCAATCACCACCGCTGGAATAAACGCCAATAAAACACTAAAAGCAAAATGTCGCGCTTCTGCATCGCCACTAAAAAAACCTTTGACCAAGTCAAAAATCTTTTGTCGATATAACCAGCATACCGCTAGAATCGCGCCAAGCTGAATCACAACTTCAAAAACACGACCGTCATCTGAATGAAAGTCGATCATATGACCAAATAAAATCAAATGACCTGTACTTGAAATGGGTAGGAATTCGGTTAAACCCTCAATAAAGCCTAAAAATAAGGCCTTTAAAATTTCAATATGTTCCATAAATTACTCAAAAGCACGTAATACAAGAATAAAAATAAACGGCAAGCTTACCTTGAAATGGCATCATTTTATGTGATTGTCACGTAACGTTTTTATCAAAAAAGCACGCATGTACATAAATATCTCTTAAATAATCATCAGACTATTTTTCTTTTGCATTTGCTCGACAACTTCATGCGTATCAAAACCCAGACGCCAATATAAAAGTTCTAAAACATCTAACTCATCTTGGGTAATAATACGGTCATTCCAGAGGCATCTTTCTGCAATGGACAAAATATTGAGACGATCCCGCAATAACAACCCTGACACATCATTCAGGATTTCAGCCAGATCCAATGGCTCATCTGAAATATCCGCATAGGTTTGCATTTCCTCTTCAGTCAAAAGCAGTTGCAAAATACGTTCACGTACTTCAAGCTGATTCGGACTGTTGATTTGCTGGACATGCAATAAGGCATCAATCAGATGCACAATCTGAGATTTCACATCTTCAAAAGCAGCAGGTAGATGGGCTGGCATTAAATTGAGCTCATTTTTAACCCGTTCAAGCAATAAGGCATCCAGTAACCCTACTTCCCCATCTTCCTGAATAATACACGCCAACTTCGTCAGAAATTGACGGGCAATACTGGCTGGCATGTGCCCAATATTCTTACAGGCATCATGGAAGATTTGCACATGAATACGACCATCCAGATTCAATAAAGCATCGACAATGGCGTGGCTGACAGGTGCATCCTGTGGAATAAATTCGCGATATTGACGGATCATTAAAATCGCAACCATCACCTCTCGCGAACCCGTTGCGGTTTGCATCGCACGCTGAATGAGTTCAGGACGTTTCTTATTTTTACGTATTTCTGGATTAAGCGGCTTAATCGCATCATTCAAAGCAAAACTAATCGGTGATAAACGCAACAGCGGTAAAGGCTGTGGTGAACTCCATGGCGTCGTAATGTCAGCAGTTTCTTCTTCCAGCGAACGAAACAAGCTAAACAAAGGACGATTACGTAATTTTCTTAGATTTTCTAATTGTAAATCTTGCAATAAAGTCGGATTCAATTCATAGATTCGATCTTTAATACTGGGATGAATATTCATCCAGCTTTGTGGACTCAATGAGTTTGCAAAGCACATATGCGAAATGGATTCAGAATAGGCACTGTGAATTTGCGAGCCCGAATGATGGACGTAAATCCGTAATAGAGTTTGAATATTGGCATTATTATTCATCAATCGCATGGTCTTGAGATCATTGCGAAAGGTTCGCCCACTTAAAGTCAGATATTTAATTGCACGGGTAATTAAAATCCCTAAACTTCCAATCAGCCAAATCACCCCACCTATCGCGACAAAAATAGTTTCAAACTTATTGCGATAAGACGTTGCATAAGGACTATAACCCGCTTGAGCCAGCTTACTTCCCCATTGGCTAAAGGTCGTTAGGCCACTATACAAAAGTTTAAGCTTGGTATTTTCAACTGCTTCACCAGATAAAATCTGATTGAACTCATAACTAAGCAAGCCATACAGTTCCAGCTCATCAAGATTTTGCAAAGCCCCCCAAGTCAGGATAATCACAATATCTTGCGATCTAAAGCCAGCGGTTAAAGCATTTACACCGACTTCATCAGGTAAAACATAGACCGCAGGAGGATCGATAGAGAAGCTTTTGGCCACCTGCTCTACAATTTTTAATGCCGTACTTTCTTCGGGTGTACTTTCATCAAATACCAGACGTCTGGCCTTTAATTGCTTGGCAAGCGAATGCCCGCCTTCACGTAGCACATAAAGTTCTGCACCAACCGACCAGAACAACACAAAAATAAGCAAGAGAATAAAATAAGGACTAAGAACATGCCACCAGATCGGCTGCGTATAATCGAAGAAATGGACGACCAAACCTAAAATTAGATTAAGAATAAAAACAGTCAACAACATCGCCAGCCAACAAAAGCTCATTGACCATGCAATATTCTTATTTTCGATTAAGTAATGGCTCATTTCTCTCAATGTAAATTTTCCTGATTACATTGTTTCTGTTTAGGACTTCCGTATCCGTTATCATAAAATAAAAAAGCGGGAAATTCCCGCTTTTCTAAAGATTAAGATGATTACTCTTCTTTGATTCCTGTTAAATCAACCGAAGCGGCATCAATATTCACATCGATATAGCTATCTAGTTTATTTTTTGCAGAGTCGCTACGTTTTTGCTCGAGTTTATCAAGGTAATCCTTGTCGATCCCACCCGCTACATAAATACCATCAAACACTGAACAATCAAACTCAGTTAAATCTGGCACTTTACTGGTACGAACCGCATTTTTCAAATCTTCCAAGTCTTGGAAAACCAGACGGTCTGCACCAATATTTTCACGGATTTCTTCAACTGTACGGCCTGATGCAATCAGTTCAGCCTTCGCAGGCATATCAATACCATACACATTTGGATATTTCACCATTGGCGCAGCTGAAGCAAAGAAGACTTTCTTCGCACCAGAATCACGTGCCATCTGGATAATTTCGTTACATGTGGTACCACGTACAATCGAGTCATCGACCAATAGAACATTCTTGTCTTTAAACTCAAGCTCTACAGGGTTCAATTTTTGACGAACTGATTTTTTACGTTGTTGCTGACCCGGCATAATGAAGGTACGTCCGATATAACGGTTTTTCATAAAACCTTCACGGAATTTCACACCTAAAATATTTGCCAATTCTAAAGCAGAGGTACGGCTGGTATCCGGAATTGGAATCACAACATCAATATCGTGCTCCTCACCCCATTCTTTCAAAATCTTATACGCCAGCTTCTCACCCATTTTTAAACGGGCTTTATATACTGAAATACCATCGATCGTCGCATCTGGACGAGCAAAATACACGTATTCGAAAATACATGGGCGATATTCAGGATTTGCAGCGCATTGTTTGCTAAACAGCTGTCCATTCTCATCAATGAAAATAGCTTCGCCAGGCGCAATATCACGCTCTACTTTAAAACCTAGTGCCGTAATCGCAACCGATTCAGAAGCAATAATATACTCAGTCCCTTGTTCAGTTTCGCGAGAACCATACACCAGAGGACGAATACCATTCGGATCACGGAAACCGACCAAGCCGTGGCCTGTGATCATAGCAACCACGCCATAAGCGCCTTTGCAACGTTCATGTACACGAGAAACAGTGTGGAAAATATCGTCTGGCGTTGGATTTAAGGTACGAATCTTCTGTAATTCATGCGCAAATACGTTGAGCAGAACTTCTGAATCGGAATCGGTATTCATGTGACGTAAATCTGTTTTAAACAGGTCATCATGAATTTCTGCGGCATTGGTCAGGTTACCATTGTGTGCAAGGGTAATCCCGTACGGAGAGTTTACATAGAACGGCTGCGCTTCAGCACTGCTTGATGAACCTGCGGTTGGGTAACGCACATGTCCAATCCCGTAGTTCCCAAGCAATGCACGCATATGACGGGTATGGAATACATCGCGTACCATACCGTTATCTTTGCGGAGAAATAAACGCCCTTGGTGGCAGGTTACGATTCCTGCGGCATCCTGTCCTCGATGTTGCAGCATCGTTAAGGCATCAAATAACATTTGGTTCACTGGTGATTTACCGGCTATCCCAACAACTCCACACATAGCAACCTCGCGACAAGCTAGCGATTAATAAAAAGGATTTTTCGTCGAATGATCAGAACGGTCTGTGACAGCTGCACGTTCTGATTCGTCCATTTCTGGTGAAGGGCGATGTAACAACGCACCTTCAGATGTCATTTGATGTAAAGCTTGATTTGCCGCATCTTTGGACATTTCAGTAGCCAAAGGTGCGTAAGGTAATAAAATTTGTACGAATTTAGACTGTTTCCAGTGCGGTGAGCTTTCTACCCATGGCCCGAGACCTTGCATAGTGATCAGCACAATCAATAGACCTTTGAGGGAACCAAAAGCACCACCTGCTAAACGATTTAATGGGCCCAGTTTTAAACTTTTCAAGAGCCCATTCAGTAATGCTGAAACAATCCAGGTACATACCACGATGATCAATACGATAAAAGCAAAAGCAGCAATTTTTTGCACAACGGGGTCTTGGCTCAGACTGCTCATTGCAGGTGCCAATACCACCGCGTATTTTGCTCCAATGATCAATGCAAATATCCATCCGATCAAGTTCGCAAAGGCTTTAATAAATCCTTGGCGCAAACCGTTCAGCCCTCCAATGAGCAAGATGACCAGAATAATGATATCAAGCGTGTTCATTTCACAATGTCATCGCATTAACACAATCTTTGATTAGGGTTGGGCCTGTATAAATCAGTCCGCTATAGACTTGAACGAGACTCGCTCCTGCCTGTTGTTTCGCAACCGCATGTTCGCCTGCCAAAATACCACCGACGCCAATCAAAGGAATCTGACCCGCGAGTACTTTCGCAAACTGGCGTAAACATTCGGTACTTTTCTCAAATACAGGCGCACCAGACAAGCCACCCGCTTCATTTCCGTTTTCAAGGTTTTCGACACCTTCACGGCCAAGCGTGGTATTGGTCACGATGAGACCATCAATCTTGAATTGCAATAATTGTGTTGCAATAAAATCAATATCTTCTGTGGTTAAATCTGGTGCAACTTTGAGCACAAGAGGAACATAATGATTATATTGTTTTGCGAGTTCTAGTTGACGATCTTTTAATGTTTGTAACAACTCTGTTAGTGCATCGCCACTTTGTAAACTACGTAAGTTTTTGGTATTTGGAGATGAAATATTAACCGTAATATAAGAAGCGTAATTATAAACTTTTTCTAGGCAGATCAGATAATCAGAAACTGCATCTTCAACAGGCGTATCGGCATTTTTACCAATATTAATTCCAAGAACACCTTTAAATTTTGATGCTTTGACATTCTCAATCAGTTTATCTACGCCATCATTATTAAAACCCATACGGTTAATAATGGCTTTTGCCTGAGGAATACGGAATAAACGCGGTTGAGGATTACCTGCTTGTGGACGTGGCGTAATGGTTCCAATTTCGATAAAACCGAAGCCTAGTGCTGCTAAAGCATCAATATGCGCACCATTTTTATCTAAACCGGCAGCAAGACCCACAGGATTTGGGAATTCAATTCCCATACATGTCACAGGTTTCGCTGCTACTTTCTGATGCATCAAGCCAATTTTATGGGCTTTATCCAGCATAGAAAGTGTAAGTTCATGTGCACGCTCTGGCGCTAAAGTAAACAACAAAGGGCGAGCCAATGAATATAACATACCAATCACAGTCTACTGTTTTTTCAAGTAGGCATATTATAGGCATAGGCGTATCAAAACGCCATGCCTGACATAGGGTTTTTAATGGCTTACTGTACTGTTGCAGTTAATTTAATCTGATTATTGTTTGACACCATATCCATTTTTTGAATGCTAATCCCCATTTGCGACAATTGCATTAAAAAGTTAGCTAAAACAGCATAATTCTGATGTTCTGCCACCAGTTGAATCTGTTCGCCATTTTGCTGAGAAGATACAGCCAAGCCCTGCTGTTGCGCCGTCCGCTGAATCTTGTCCGCAGCAGTCAGTGACAAATCATTGGCAGGTTTCATAGTAGCAGCATTACTCTGCATCCAGACGGTCAGATCTTTGAGCTCATTTAAGCGTTTTTGCTGCTGATCGGCTAAAGCATGCATTTTCCACAAGGAATAACCGATCACCGTGACAATCACAAAAATGGTCGTAAAAATAACCATCACGCGTTCACGCACAGATAAACTTTGCAGATATTCATTGAGTGCTTCAACTTTCTGGTCGAAGCTGTTTTGTAAACGTGTTAGTGCTTTCATTATTTTACTTTTACCACCCCAATTGCGCCCACACTGTCCGCCTGAACATTGCCTAACTCAGCCTGAAAACCCTGCTGATTTAATTGTTGGGTCAGTCCTTGTAAATCATCTGCCGATTTTGCTTTGAGTGACATGGCGAGCGTTGAAGCATCGTAGCTGACCTGCTGAGCCACAATCTGTTTTTGCATCAGGATTGGCCCGACACGACTCAACAGTGACAGTGCCTGCGTATCGCCAAGCTGACTCATACGCAACTGGCTTTCAAACTGGCTCTTAATGTTTTGTTCAGTCACCCTGATATTTTCGCCGAACCAGTATTTGTATTGGTCAATAGCTTGAACAGCCGTCTGATCGGCGACTTTTTTCAATTTCGACCAGCGCAAAGTATCATAGCCCAATTGCACCACGATCACAGCCAAAAGTACTGCTACTGCAGCTTTCCAGTAGCCCGACCATTGGGTTTCTGCATTTTTTGACTTCGGCAAAACATTAAAGGGATGCTGTTTTGCTTTTAACAGTGGCTGAAATTGATAACTGAATTCTGTGCGCTGATCTTTACTCGATGCCGTTGCCAAACTGTCCATCTGGGCAGCATTTAAATTAGCAAACTTAAATTGTGTTTCAGGTGGCTGGAACTCAAGAAATAAGCCGAGATCATCCACCGAGTTGCCTAGCCATGCATTTTCTCGGACCAATAAATGATCATAGAGATTGACCAGCACAACTTCATGTTGCTCTGGCTCAGGCAAAATCAAAAAGTCAGGTAAGAAAGCGCTAATCTGGACAGGTAGCAAACTGAGTGCATGCTGCCAAGTTTCAATGGTTGACTGTGCTACACCTAGAATATTGACTTGATCCTGATGAAAATGATGTACCACTTTCATTTGATCAATCGGTAAAGTTACAAACTCTTCGAGGAGATATTTAATCCCCTCTTGTCCCAATTGTTTGTAATGTACCTTTGTCATTGCTTGTTGCAACATCTGAGCATTACGGCTTGGAAAATAAACCACCGCTTCTTTTCCATTGTGCTCTTGCAAGTCTTGAATCAATTGCTCAAGACTATTGGCTTGCAACCAGTTTTCCCCAGCCGACCAATACCATGTTCCATTGGTTTCGGGCATCCATATATGCAGCATCGGTGTTCAGTACCCTTATCCTAACGCGGATATATAAAAATTATAGTGTTGGCGTAAAACGATTCTTTTGTGTCGATAATCCATTCGCGATCACAGCCTGATCATAAATACGGGCTTCTGCCAATGCAAATGGATTAAAGTTCTCATGGGTCAACTGTTCAGCGATATGTGCCACAACATTCATGTGACACACCACCGCAATTGACTCGTACGGTAATTTTGACAACCATTCAATTGCATCTTTGGCATCATCATCTGGTTTGATCTTATCGCAAATCAGAACTGGAATGCCGTGAAAATGTGCTTTGATATGGGCCAAAGTTTCTTGAGCACGCAATAAAGGGCTCACCACAAAGATCTCAGGCTGAATCACATCTTTTAAAAACTGCCCAGTTTGCTCAGCTTGCTGATGTCCACGCTGGGTTAATGGGCGTTGCATATCGTTTCCATTGATGGCTGGAGACGCTTCACCGTGACGAACTAAAGTTAACTGCATAAAACGACCTTATTTTTTATAGCTGTATCATAACGCGAATAGATGACAGTTTTTTGATTAGACTTCATGATGAGGCAAAACAAACTCAACATCACTACGATGACCATTTTTCATTAAAGACAGCGCAATATTCATTGGCGGTGCGCCTTCAAAAATCACTTCATACAGTGCATTGGTAATTGGCATATACACATCCAGCTCTTGTGCTTTGGTACGCACCTGAACAATGGTATTAATCCCTTCAGCGGTTTGTCCCAGTTCTTTGGTCGCCTGATCCAGTGTTTTACCTGAACCTAGAGCAAAGCCAATCTGATAGTTACGGCTCAACGGACTATTACAGGTCGCAAATAAATCACCGACACCCGATAAGCCTAAGAATGTCAAAGGATTCGCACCCTGCTTTACCGCAAATCGGCTCATCTCAGCCAAAGCACGCGTCAGGATCATACTCTTGGTATTTTCACCAATCTTGTATGCATCACCCATCCCCATCGCCACGGCATAGATATTTTTCAGTGCACCGCCCAATTCCACACCATGTACATCATCGCTACCAAACACGCGGAATAAGGCGCTGTGTAACGCGTGCTGAACTGCATAGCGAACCAGTTCAGAATCACTGGCAATTACAGTGCCTGATGGCATCCCCGCCATAATTTCTTTGGCAAGATTTGGACCCGATAACACACCGTATGGTACTTCTGGTAATTCTGTACGAATGATATCGCTCATGAAACTGAAGGTTTTAGCCTCAATCCCTTTGGTTAATGAAATCACCGCCTGAGAGGTAATAAATGGCGCAATCTGCTTTAACACATCACGAAAGGAATGACTCGGAATCGCCACCAGAATAATGTCACGGTCACGTACAGCAAGCTCCAGATCGGCAACTGCACGTAATCCTGGTTCCAAGGTAAAATCAGGCAAATAGCGTTTATTGACGTGAGTTTGATTGATTTCTTCCGCCACCGCAGCATCACGAATCCAGATCATGGTATCGCAACCATTACGCACTGCTAGATTTGCCATGGCTGTACCAAAACTACCGCCACCCAACACTGTAATTCTTAATGCTGTTTTTTGATCTACAGCCACGGGTTCAACTAAATCGCTAAATTTTAACTCTGTCATTTTTTATCCTGAAACCTATTTCTTTCTTTAATCATTACAAACCGAGCTTAGTTTGCTTGCCACACTTTGACAAAATCCTGACTGTTTATTTCTGCACGCGGAGCAATCGCCTTTGCCGCAGTTCCGATATAGATAATACCTGAAATTAAATCTTGCTCTTTTAAACCTAACTGTTGTTTTAACCAGTTTGACTCAACCACAGCACCTGAACGCCACATGGTTGCGAACCCTTGTGCCTGTAAAGATAACAAGAAATTCTGAATCGCTGCACCCGTGCTCAGGATCTGCTCAAAGTGCGGTACTTTGGGATGATCTTGAAGGGTCGTTAAAGCTAAAACCAGCAACGGCGCACGGAATGGGTGCTGTTTCACCCGATCAAGCTGTGCAGGCTCTGTTTCTCCGAGGTCTGCCAAAGCTTTGGCCAGATGCTCACCAAAAGCAGCACGTTGCTCAGGTGTAACGATCACAAAACGGGTAGGTTTTAAACGATGATGATCTGGTGCTGTCAACGCAGCTTGTACTGCTTTTTCGAGTTGTTCTGTATTTGGCGCTGGCTCAATAAGTTGACCAATAGATTGACGTTGATGAATATTTTGATGAATTGTCTCTATATTTGAGTCCGTCATTGAAATGAATCTAACTAACACAAGGATGGCGCTAGATTAGCATAATCTGAATGATTTCCACTATGCCTAATTCATGCTTGTCTCTGCTGCTTATATTGCTTTTTTGTCAGTAAATGAAAATATCATCATTGCTAAGCTCATCATTCATTTGACAAAATTAACAGAGTCTCTGCACAAACTGTACATAACCTGCCAAAGCACTCAAAAATTATATGTTCAAATAATATGATTACGTAACCACTTGAGAACAAGCAATGAAAAAAACCTTCATCATGAGTTTACTTGGCGGCTTAGCATTGGGTCTGACTGCATGTGCATCTACCCCGACCAACACATTAGCGATTCAAAAAGAAAATAATCAATATGAAGTAACAGGCATTGGTAAAACAAATTTGATCGCTAAAAATAATGCGATTAGCGCTGCCCAAAAAACCTGTACTCGCAATACCTCGCCTGTTGTTGTAGATGAAAAAACAGCTTATCAAGGTGTACTGAAAGGTGTTGTAGATGAGCAGACGGGCAAGATGGTTGAAGCTGCCGCAGGTGTGATTGGTACTATTACTGGTAAAAATGCTTCTTTAGCCAAAGATGATGATTACCAGACCACTCTCACCTTCTATTGCAAAGCCAACGCTTAAAAACAAAAAAGCCGATGTTTCTACATCGGCTTTTATTTTCTGGATTGCTTAGTGAGCTTCGCTCGCAGCAACCTCTGCAACATCAGTATTATGTTCATCTAAATTCGGTTTATCGATTGCATCAATTGCAGCTTGTTGCTCTGGCGTCGTTTGAGTTGCTACAGCAGCAGAAGCAGCCTGATCTTGCTGTTCAACATTCTTCGCTTCTTCTTTCTTTGCACATGCAGTCAGCATGATTGGAGCAATGATTAGCGCGGCAAGGGTTAATTTAAATTTCATCACGGCTTTCCACAGTAACTTGGTTAACTTGTGACAAGCATATTTCAGATATATGACACTTTAATGACTGCAACGTTGTACAAAAGTAAAAAGAGCCGATTTAAATCGACTCTTTTTTATATTTTCGTGACTAATCAAAAGTTTAAATCTTGATTAAGCACGTTCAAGTAAAGCTGCAACCGCAGGTAAAGTCTTACCTTCTACAAACTCAAGGAAGGCACCACCACCCGTTGAGATATAGCCAATTTGGTCAGCAACTGCATATTTATCAATCGCAGCCAATGTATCACCACCACCTGCAATCGAGAAACCAGCAGATTCAGCAATCGCCAAAGAAAGAGCCTTCGTACCTTCGCCGAATTGATCCACTTCAAATACGCCTACTGGGCCATTCCAAAGAATCGTTTTTGAAGTTTTCAAGATCTCTGCAAATGCTTTAGCCGTTTCAGGACCAACATCCAGAATCATATCGGTATCGGTCACATCAGCAACATTTTTCACAACAGCTTGTGCGTTTGCCAATGAACCCAAGAAGTCTTCAAAGTTGATTTGGCTTGCATCTGCAACCACAACATCAGTTGGTAATGGCACACTCACTTTTGCAGCAATTTGTTTTGCTGTTTCAACCAAATCAGCTTCGTAAAGTGATTTACCAACGTTATAACCCGCTGCCGCAAGGAAAGTATTGGCAATACCACCACCAACGATCAATTGATCGCAGATTGTTGATAATGAGTTTAATACATCAAGTTTAGTTGATACTTTAGAACCCGCAACAATTGCCACCATTGGTTTTTCTGGAGTTTGCATTGCACGACCAAGCGCATCTAATTCAGCAGCCAACAATGGACCTGCTGCTGCGATTGGTGCAAAACGTGCTGCACCTTCAGTTGATGCTTCTGCACGGTGCGCTGTACCAAATGCATCCATAACAAATACGTCACAAAGCGCTGCATATTTTTTTGCAAGTTCTTCGTTATTCTTCTTTTCACCGTGGTTGAAACGCACGTTTTCAAGCAATACTACCTGACCCGCTGCAACGTCCACGCCATCTAAATAGTCTGTGAATAATTTAACGTCTTGACCTAAAGCTTTGCTTAAATAAGCAGCAACTGGTGCAAGTGATTGTTCTGGCTTTGGCTCACCTTCTACAGGACGACCCAAATGAGAAAATACCATTACTGCTGCGCCTTTTTCCAAAGCAGCTTTAATGGTTGGCAATGCAGCACGTAAACGTGCATCACTGGTAATTTCCCCATTTTTTACAGGAACGTTTAAGTCTTCACGAATAAGGACACGTTTACCTGCTAAATCAAGATCAGTCATGCGCTGAAAATTCATGGATGGCTCTCTAGTTGATTTTAAAAACGGCACAATTTTAAATGATTCTCTGAAATAAAGGTGAGTTTTTTTGCAGAAAAGCTGCCGAAGCCGTCACTTTTGATTATGATAATCAGCGTCACCCGATCTTTATTATTATTATGTCTATTCATCCAGATCCTAAAATTAATCGTTTAAATGTACTTGGCGAACCTTTAGCCAGCTGTTGTTATGATCCGCTGACCGGATATTTCCGTAATGGTTTTTGTCACACGGCGGTTACCGACGCAGGTCAACACACCATGTGCGCGCAAATGACCTCTGAATTTCTGAATTTTTCACAAAAAGTCGGCAATGACCTGATCACACCGTTACCAGAAGTTGGCTTTCCCGGGCTTAAACCAGGTGACTTTTGGTGTATCTGTGTGACGCGCTGGGTAGAAGCCTATCAGGCTGGACAAGCACCACCGATCAAACTCAATGCATGCCACAATGCGGTGTTACACTACGTACCGCTCAATATTCTTGTGGAATATGCAGTGTAATGTGCCAGTATGAACTGATTCTGGCATCTAGCAGCCAAACCCGCAAAGATCTCATGGATCGTTTAAGGCTGAATTATCGCTGTATTTCCCCTGATATTGATGAATCTGCAACAGGTGAATTACATGCCGATGATTTGGCTAAACGACTTGCTTTTGAAAAAGCAGCGGTGATCGCTCAGCAACATCCAGATGCGATTGTGATTGGTTCCGATCAGGTGGCTTGGCGTGAACATGCCCCCTATGACTTTATTGGTAAACCTTTAAGTATTGAAAATGCCATTCAGCAATTACAGGCCAACTCGGGTCAAACCGTATTTTTCAGCACCGCGCTCAGTGTTCAACATTTACAATCTGGCTTTGAAACCACACTGGTTGAACATTACCAAGTCAAATTCCGCGAATTAACCTTGGCGGAAATTGAGCGTTATATTGAAATAGATCAACCTTTACATTGTGCTGGTAGTTTTAAATGTGAAAGCTTGGGGATTAGCTTATTTGAAAAAATGGTGGGTGATGACCAAACCACCTTGATGGGCTTACCAATGATTCAGTTATGTAGGATTCTAAGAACATTTGGGATCAATACGCCTTAAGTGTTTCCTTAAATCAAATATAACTGGAGATCAGTAAATTGGCACATAATATCCAAATGTACATCCAATCGTACTTTTTGAATATTCTCAATCGACTCTGTGCCACCAAGTACTAAAAATGGCTGAAAACCATATACTTCATTCGCGTCAAGTGCTCCAAATTTCTCGAATGCCTGATCAAATAATGAATTACCATGATCATCTTCAAGATCAAATGTTCTTTTTTTACAACTAGAAAAAAATGTTTGTATCTCCAATTCCTTGTTTGTTCGAATTATTTCTTTGCTACCAACAATTACACCTTTGACACAAAATATCTTTATTATTTGAGCCATTTCTGGCTGAAATGCATACATACTACCAAAGGCAGTTCTAGCTAAAACATAATATTTTAACCCTTCAAGTTCAGGAATTCCTTCTATCCATTCTTGTACGATATTTTCATAATCCTCAGGATTGGTTAACCATATCAATCCGTTTGCAAAGGGAGACCATCCATACTCTTCCCAATAGGATAATAATGCATCTGGCAATATCCCCTTATATTTTGTATAGGCTAATGATGGTACTTCAATATAAGCACATGGCTCACCTACAGACTCTATAAAATATTCAAAAAACTCATCCATAGCTTAAAATCTTATATCATTTTGATACTCATACACTTATCCTATCTTATTCTACAAGCTATAAAATAATAAATTAAATTTTTAAAAGTTTAAGCTCAACCCAACAAAGAACACCCTGACCTAAACTTAATTTAGATCAGGGTCAATCATTATTCCTCAACCACCGTGACTCGCTTTGGTAAAGCAAACCAAATAAAAATCGACAAGATCAAGAATAACAAGGCTGCCACATTCAACACGGAACGATGTGATTGAGTAAAGGCCTGTTTTGCAGCAGTAATCACATGCTCTGCAATCGCAGGTTGTAATTGCTTGGCAGCTTGAACCGCCTCTCCAATCGAACTGCTCACCTGTTCAATAATTCGATGCGGCACTTCGGTTGGTACTGCAATCGAGTTGGCATAGAACCATGACAACATCAGACCGAAAAAGGCAATTCCTAAACCTGCTCCCAGCTCATAGGCCATTCCTTCAATTGCCCCTGCTGCCGTGGCTTTACTTGGCGGTACTGAAGACATAATTGCAGAGGTTGAAGCCAATAAAGCAATTTCCACGCTTAAACCTAAAACAACCATCCAGCTCCAGACCTGCATCTTTGCCTGCATAAAATCAGTATTTGCCAAGCCCCACAGACTTACCGCACTCATCAACATACCGAGCGATGCGACTGAACGCAGACCAAAACGATTGACCAGCATACTGGCGATTGGGCCGCCTAAACTAATTGCCACCATAAACGGTAAAATGAATGCACCCGCAGCCAATGGAGAGAGTTGGTAAACAAATTGCAGCTCCTGAGAAATCAGCAATTCAAAACCGACCAGTGCCATCATGGAGACAATTGCCATCACCACACCTGTCGCAATCACAGGATGTTTGAATAATTGAATATCAATCATTGGAGATGTTGATGTGAGCTGTTTGCGGACAAAGCCCACCAGTAAACTCAAGCCAACGGCAAAGATTAAAACAGTCCAGATGCTAAACCCATGCATTACGGTTTTCACCGCATAGATCATGCTCAGAATAGCCACCACCAAAACCAGCGCCTGTAACAAGTTAAGGTTCTGCTTTGGTTGCCCTGCCTGTTTTGGAATCACAAATACCGTTAAAGCCAACACAGCAAGCATAATCGGAACATTAATCAGGAACACAGCGCCCCAATGGAAATGCTCCAGCAAGAAACCACCTAATAATGGGCCAAAGGCTGCACCTCCACCACCGACAGTCGCCCAAATTCCAAGTGCGAAGTTACGTTGTTTCTCATCCAGAAAGGTATTACGGACCGCAGATAAAGTCGCAGGCAAAATCATGGCCGCACCCACTGCCAATAACGCACGTGAACCAATTAAGGCATAAGCAGTAGAAGAAAATGCAGCTGCCAATGACGCCAGACCAAATAAGATCCCGCCAATAATCATCAGCCGTTTAAAACCAATACGGTCTCCCAACGCACCCATAGGTAAAATCAGGCCCGCCATGACCAAGGAATAGATATCAATAATCCACAGCAATTCATTTGCTGATAAAGAAAGTGACTCACTCAACGTCGGTGTCGCCACGTGTAAAACGGTCGCATCAATCGATACAGGGAGATAGATCAATACAACGATTGCAAGAATTAACCACTTGCGTGACATAAATGCCTCTAAATTGGACAATTGTTCAAATTGCTGTCATTATAACCAAAATTGAACACTTGTCCAACTTTAAAATTTAGAGTAGTGTGTTTCCGTTTTATATGCAGGTTATAGGTGCAAACAAAGAATGGCTTATTTAAATCGCGAACAACGTCGTGAAATGATTTTACAGGCGGCCATGCAAGTCGCTTTAAACGAAGGTTTTTCTGCGATGACCGTACGCCGTATTGCCACCGAAGCGCAAACCTCGACAGGACAAGTGCATCATCATTTTGCCTCCAGTTCACATTTAAAAGCAGAAGCATTTGTCAAACTGATGCAACAACTGGACGAAATTGAAAATCAGGTCAGCACAGCCAACGCGTTACAACGCCTCTCTCTGTTGCTGGGTTGTGAAAACATTGAGCAGATTCAACCCTATTTAAGACTTTGGAATGAAGCCGAAGTTCTCATTGATCAGGATCAAGAAATAAAACAGGCTTACAACATCGCCATGCAGGACTGGCATCGTTCTATTGTCCGTATGATTAATGAAGGCCAAGCACAGGGAGAGTTTCATTTTGAGACCAATAGCCATGACATCGCATGGCGGTTAATTGCGTTTGTATGTGGTCTGGAAGGAATTTATAAATTAGGGCTGACTAGTTTAAATGAAGCTGATTTTAAACGTCATACTGAAGCCATCATTCAGGCAGAATTATTTAAAAAGTAAAATGAGAAAACAATGAGACACCCTTTATTACAAACACAAAGACTGGATTTATTTCTATTTCAAATGGATGATCTAGCCGATATCTACCCTTGTGTAACTACAACGTTAACGCGTTATATGACATGGGAGCCGGCACAAAGTTTTGCAGAAATCGAGCAGATTGGACAAAAATGGCTTATCGCAGAAACAAAACGTACAGATCACCATTTTGTATTACGTAATAGATAAGATCAGCAATTTATTGGCTTAATTGGCATCCATCATTTAGGTACTGCAACACCCGAATTGGGCTTATGGATTCGGGAAGATTGCCATAATCAAGGCTTTGCCAAAGAAGGCCTCTTAGAAGTTTTTCGTTGGGCTTCTACCCATATCTCTGCCCAATATTTCTTATACCCTGTTGCAATCGAAAATCAGCCAAGTCGTAAACTGGCTGAATTTTTAGGCGGAACTGTTGCTGGATACAAAACTGAACGGAAATATGAGGCAGTGATTTATCACATTCCACCCTATCAAGGTGATACGAATTAGAACCAGCCTTTGCGTCCATTTAAAATTGCATCTGCACAACGTAATGTTTCTTGGCTTAAACCCCACAGACGATAATCTCCTGTTGCCGAAGTCACATTAAAATTATGGGTATAAGCAAAACTCAATTCACGGTCAAAATCACACCATGCGCCTGAACCATTAAAGCCAACATGACCAAAGCCATGTGGCGCACGTTTGCCCATCGTTAAAATACGGTGATAACCCAAACGCCAATGCATTGGAATTGGCATCACTCGATCACGTGCTTTGCTTTGTACCGTACTGAGTTGCTTAAATACTTCTGGACGAATGAATTGCTGCCCGTGCCATTGCCCTTGATTGGCCAGCATCGCATATACTTTAGCTAAACTATCCGCAGTGAATACACCATTGGCTGCTGGAATAACGGCTTGTAATCCTTCATCGCTGTAGAAGCTAAAATTGCGCATCCCTTTTGGGATCATAGCATCCTGAAAATCCTGAGGGTTTTGCCCTGAAAGCTCCAATAACCGTTCTGATATAGAGGCTTTACGTGGTTGATTATTTTTCTTGGTTTGAGGTTTAGTTGAGGTAGGCGCTTTGGGTTTTAACAATAAACGTGCAACACGATCTAGTTCTGAAGCAGGCGTGCCGAAATATGCCCCATCCAGTTCAAGGGGTTGTACAAGATAGCGCTGCATTAACCAATTTAACGGCTGCTTGGCTGCTTTCTCAATCACACCACCCAAAATCCAACCATAGGTCAAAGGCTGATAGGCAAAACTTTGTCCTGCCGCAAAACGCGGTGTTGCCGCTGCAACCACATCCAGCATATGAGACCAATCCAGCATTTCTGTCGCGGCATCAATCATATTGCGAATATCAAACAAGCCACTTTGATGCGATAAAACATGACGCAAAGTAATATTGGCTTTGCCATTTTGAGCAAATTCAGGCCAGTAATGTGCAATAGGCTGATCATACTCAAGTAAACCTTCACTCACCAGAATATGCGCAAGGGTTGCAAGAATACCTTTACCCGTTGAGTAACACATCGCTAAGGTATCTGATTGCCAATCTTCTTCTTGAGATTTTTTACCCGTAAAAATATCAACAACTTTTTGACCTTGGAAATACACCACCAATGCCGCGCCGCCTTGCTGGCTTCGTGCATCTTGTAAACGGCTAAACTGGCTAGCTAAGTCAATAAAACGCTCATCAACACTGCCGTGATAATGATGCGTATCGGCAAATAAAATTTCTTTAATCAAAGCCCAATTCCTTATGATATTTATGTTTTTATAATCTCCCTGTTGCGAACAACAGGGAGCATTTTTAATTTAAAAATGTATTAAAGTGCTTTCACTGTACCAGCCACATGCGGCTTTTTAGATTTCACATTGCGGATCAAGAAATCTGTTTGCGTTGATTCAGCCGCAGTTAAAAACTCAACCGTTGAAGGTAAATACATTGGTAGTTTAAACCAGACATCTGCTTCATAAGCTGCTGGAAGCTCAATGCTCGCCAAAGCTTTGGCCTTGCTCCACATACCATGTGCAATCGCCTGTTTAAAACCAAATGCTTTTGCAGTCACAGCGTGAATATGAATCAGGTTAAAGTCACCAGAAATCACCGCATAACGGCGACCCGTATTTTCTGAAATATTCCATTCTGCTTGTGGTTGATAAGCTGGTTCTTGCGTATCTTTAGCCTTCTCACCTGCTTTTTTCTCAGTTTTCTGGCGTGATAAATACGTCGTTAAACTTTCCATTACCACTTCACCAGCAACTTTCGCAGTCGTGATGAAATCAAACTGTAAACCCTTGTCGTGCGGTTTCAATTCACCAAATTTACAAGACAGCGTAATTTGCTCATTTACACCAATTTTGCGTGTCTGCTTAATCTGGTTACGAATATGCACCAAACCCAAGATCGGGAATGGGAAAGCTTCGCTGGTCATCATGTGCATTTGCAGACTTTGAGACAAAACCGCTAAATAAATTGCAGGTACGAAACCATCATTTTTAAAACCACAAATCTCGTTATAGCTTTCTAAATGTTTGGTATCAATTTTAAGTGTATCCACCACATACTCAACTTGTGGCAGAACCTTCTCACCTTGTGGCTTTTTGAAAATGAGACCTTGAATGACTTTTGGATAAGCTAAATAAGGTTTTGGCAACTGACTAAAATGACGTGTATTCATAATAAACCTTTCAATATTTTTATAAAAAAGGGATGCACAAGCACCCCTCTTCAAAAACTTAATGCTTAAGCACCTAACAAGCTTTGACCGCAGACGCGAACAACGTTACCTGTCACACCTGTTGAACCAGTAGATGCATACCACGCAATTGCTTCCGCAACATCTACAGGTAAACCACCTTGGTTCATTGAGTTCATACGGCGACCAGCTTCACGAATCGCGAATGGAATCGCAGCAGTCATTTGCGTTTCAATGAAACCTGGTGCAACTGCATTGATGGTAATACCATTTTTCAATGTCGGCGCAGTAAATTTAACCAGACCGATCACACCTGCTTTAGATACCGCATAGTTGGTTTGACCGAGGTTACCCGCGATACCACTGATTGATGATACACAAACGATACGGCCATTTGCATTTAAACCATCATGAGATAGTAAGTAATCGTTAACACGCTCAATTGCAGACAAGTTAATGTTAATTACAAGATCCCAAAGCTCAGGCTTCATATTTGCCAAAGTTTTGTCACGGGTAATCCCTGCATTGTGAACAATCACGTCTAAACCGCCCTGTTTTGCAGCAGCAGTCTTGATTTTTTCACCCGCATCAGCAGCAGTAATGTCAATTGCCAATACTGAACCGCCAATTGAACCTGCAACACGCTCAAGATCAGCTTGTTGTTGCGGAACATCTAAACAAATGACATGCGCACCATCACGCGCCAATACATGCGCAATCGCTTCACCAATACCACGGCTCGCACCAGTCACTAATGCAGTTTTGCCTGCAAGTGGCTTCGCCCAATCTAAATCAGCCACATCAGCTTTAGATACACGGATCACTTGACCTGATACATAAGCAGAACGTGGTGAAATCAAGAAACGTAAAGTTGATTCAAGGTTTGCTTCTGCACCTTGGTCGACATAAACGACTTGAGCAGTAATGCCTTTTTTGAATTCTTTACCAACAGATTTGATGAAACCTTCAAGCGCACGTTGTGCAATCGCCTGTTTGACTGTTTTTGCAGTTTCAGGTGTGGTACCGATCACAATTACACGACCTGAACTTGAGATTTGACGAGCGATTGGATTGAAGAAGTTATACAACTCTTTCAACTGCTCAGAATCCTGAATACCAGAAGCATCAAATACAACGGCTTTAAATTTAGATTCTTTATCATCGGCATTCAATGGACGAAGATTTAAGCCGACTTTTGCAGCAGTTTGTTGTAATTCAACATTATTACCGACATAGCTATCTGCATGAATATTGCTAAGAACTTGAGCAATCGCACCAGAAACCGTACTTGATGGTGCTGCGCCAAGCAATACTGCTCCATTCACAACAGGCTGAGCACTTTCAAAACGATCTAGCGTTACTGGTGATGGTAGACCTAAATTTTTTACAACAAATTTACCTAAAGGTGATTGTGTAAATGCTTGGTACTGATCAGTCATGGTTATTATCTCTCATACAAATGAATTTGTTACAAACACATGAATCATGTTGGGATATGGCATGAAATCAATGTCTGATTGACTCATCACAAATCATACTTGAGTTCATGTCTGGATGTCTTGACCTGAATGTGGTCTCAAGCGTCATTCTAGTCAATACAGCAGTATTGAAAATATGGTATGTTTGTACCAAGAATATCGCAATTATGCTTGGAAAAGCCTTATGAGCAAAACAACTCAAGAAAATCCAGCAGTCGACAATTCTGCTCAGGAGACTGTGTCAAATACATCAAAAGCAGCGACTACGAAACGTAAAACTGCGACCACTACTCCAAAAGCAGCAACGACGACACCAAAGACAACGCGTACCCGTTCTACCAGCCGTAGTGCGAGTACTACAAAAAGCGCTGCTTCTACAACGACAAAAGCAGCGACAGCTAAAACAACCAAACCTTCTGTTCAACAGGATAAAACCATGAGCCAAAACACTGTGCGCCGTGTTGCCATTATCGGCGGTAACCGTATTCCTTTCGCTCGCTCTAACGGCGCTTATTTCACAGCTTCTAACATTGATATGTTTACAGCTGCGTTAAACGGTTTGGTTGAGCGCTTCAACCTGCAAGGTCAACGCCTAGGTGAAGTAGTTGCGGGTGCGGTATTAAAGCACAGCCGTGATTTCAACATGACCCGTGAGTGTGTGTTAAACACGCAACTTGCACCAGAAACACCGGCTTATGACATTCAGCAAGCATGTGGTACTGGCTTACAAGCAGCATTCTTGGTTGCAAACAAAATCGCTTTGGGTCAAATCGAAGTGGGTATTGCTGGCGGTGTGGATACAACATCTGACGCGCCAATCGCTTTCGGTGATGGCTTACGTAAAGCACTTCTTGAGCTTAATATTGCAAAAACAGGTAAAGATCGCTTAAAAGCTTTAGCGAAGATCAATGTAAAAGATCTTATGGATGCGCCTAAAAATGGTGAACCACGTACAGGTTTATCTATGGGTGACCATCAAGCAATCACTGCGCTTGAATGGGGTATTCCACGTGAAGATCAAGACGCTTTAGCTGCTTCTTCTCATCAAAAAATGGCAAAAGCATACGAAGAAGGTTTCTTTGATGACTTAATCACGCCATTCTTAGGTTTAAGCCGTGATAACAACTTACGTGCTGACTCTACTGCTGAGAAATTAGCAAAATTAAAGCCAGCATTTGGTAAGGGCGAAGCTGCAACTATGACAGCGGGTAACTCTACGCCGTTAACTGATGGTGCATCATGTGTACTTTTAGCTTCAGAAGAATGGGCGAAAGCAAACGGTCATGAAGTACTTGCATACCTGACTTTCTCTGAAACTGCTGCAGTTGATTTCGTTGGTAAGAAAGAAGGCTTATTGATGGCGCCTGCTTATGCAGTTCCACGTATGCTTGAGCGTGCTGGCCTTAAACTTCAAGATTTCGACTACTATGAAATCCATGAAGCATTTGCATCACAAGTTCTTTCTACGTTAAAAGCTTGGGAAGATGAAAAATTCTGTAAAGAGCGTTTAGGTCTAGATGCACCTTTAGGTTCAATTGATCGCAGCAAACTCAACGTTAAAGGTTCTTCTTTAGCTGCGGGTCATCCATTCGCTGCAACTGGCGGTCGTATCATCGCAACTGCTGCAAAAATCTTAAATCAAAAAGGTTCAGGTCGCATTCTTGTTTCGATCTGTGCTGCTGGCGGTCAAGGTGTCACAGCGATTATTGAAAAATAATCTCTAACCTGATCAACAAAGGGATTAAATCTTTGGATTTGGTCCCTTTTTTATTATAATTTTGATTATATAAACAACAACTTAAAATAATATTTATCCTATGCATTCATTCATATTTGATCAGCTTTTTTATATCGGTGCTTGGCATCCAATTTTACTGGTTCTATTATTTTTCTTTGGGCTTTATCTTACGGAATTATCGTTTAAAAAATCTTTGATTAAATATCCAGTTGAGAGTCTACAAGGCTATAAAAGGACAATGAATAGTCTATTCTGTAGTACTCTATTCTTTGCAATGAGCTATTTCTTTAATTTTAACTTCATCTTTTTTCTTTCCTCTTGTATTGCTCTACCTTATATAACAACTCGAAAAATAAATTATCAAATTACCAATGGGTACTAAACATGTGGTTATTCATCATAAATATTTTCCTATTTTTAGGGCTATGCTTTGTACTCCTTCACTTTTTAGCAGGTGAAGAAAGGCATTTACCTATTATTATATTTCTCGCTTCTTGTCTTTGGTTTATGAGCTTTATAGTTTGGATGTTATATTTTAAAGATCATCCCCCTACTTAGGCTATCTCGCCCGTTTAAACTTCACAAAATAATCATTTAAAACTTTAATCGCTTGCTTAAGTTCTTTGAGATTTTCTTCATTATTTCCCAACCGTTCAACAAAACGTTGTGAATGAATTTCCAGATCGATCTTTTCATTAATTTGCGGTGCAATCCGAAATAACTTTTCCAGATCATCAAATCGATCTAACTTTCGGTTTGAGAAATACTCCAGACGAAACCCTAACTTATTCAGCACTACCCCGCCCAGAATCGCCCCTTGTTCAGCATCAAAGCTCAATGCATGTTCTTTTAAAAATAACTGCTCAGGTGTTTCTTTAGAACTTTTAAATAAGTTGGTCAATTGGCTTAACATTTCGAGATCGCATCACTATTTTTTCAACTGTATTAAACCGCTAAACCCATTATTGAAGCAACCTTCGCATCAGCAGATATAAAAAAGCATCTGTTAAAAGATGCTTTTCCAACAATTATTTTCCGTACTGTTTCTTTAAATATTCCACAATTTTGGCAGATTCAAACATTTTTACACCTGTATTCGGATCGACCAGATACGGCACCTGAATATCACGCCCCATCACTTCAACCATTTTTTCACGCTTACCATTTGGTAGCGGAATATATTTCCCCGGTTTTAAACGCAGTACTGCTGGTCCCATGTCCTGCCAACGCTCTTTCGGCACATTATGCAGGATATAAGGCAATTCCAACTCAGTCAGTACTTCACGCACCAAACGGGTATAAGGACTTGCCTCAAAGCTCCACAGCTCCAATAACTGCGCTGGCGCTGGACGCTCAACAATCTGCTGATTAATCCAGACCCCACGCGCCGCATTGGCGACTGTCGCCAATGCAGATACATAGGGAAGTTTTGGATAATGGCTAAATTTTTTCGGTGTTTGGCCTGTTTTACCATAATGTTTAAACAAATGATGAATAATTGCCTGTGACTCATATAGCTGGTCACCTGTATTTTCATCAATTAAAAAAGGAAATTGTTTCTTCCCACCTTTTTCTTTCACGATCTGGCGATATTTTTGACCGCCTTTTGGACATGGATAAATTTCCACATCCAGATTCAGCAAAGTAATAACTTCACGGACACGGCGGCAAAACGGCGAACCCTCAAACTCATAGAGCTTAATTGCTTTTGCAGGTTGATTTGGAAATGGTGTTCCCATTGCACCTCGTCCACCTTCAATCACACTGGCAACAACAGATTGTAAAACTTTGAGTTGATGATTCACCCTATTCAGCATAGTGCTATCCTTTTAGCAGTCGACCAATTTTTCTTTTGCAATCACAATGCCATTATTATCTGCGTAGATATAATCGCCTGAGTTAATTGTCACACCACCAAAATACAAGCTGACATCGACTTCACCTATGCCTTTCCGATTACTTTTTTGCGGGATTGCAGCCAATGCATGTACGCCTAAATCCAGTTCTGCAATCGCATCGACATCACGTACACAGCCATAGATCACCACTCCATTCCAGTGATGTTTCACTGCTGACTCGGCAATCATATCTCCCATCAGGGCACAACGCATAGATGCACCGCCATCAACCACCAGTACTTTACCTGTGCCATCCGTTGCCAAGAGTTCTTTCACACGTGAATTATCTTCAAAACACTTTACCGTGACCACTTGTCCACCAAAGGTTTTACGTGCGCCATAGCTTTTAAAGAATTTACCATCTAAAGATGGGATGACCACTTGTAGCTCTTTTTCAGGGTTATCATCTAACAAATCACAAGTTACAAAAGGAATTGTCGTCACTGAAATTCTCCATTATTTGCTTTGTTGTATGCTCAGGTTATCGTACAGTTTAAATGCGGCAGTCTGTGTTTGTGCTGCAAGCAGCATAGTATGCGCCAATTGTTCTGCGGTAACAGGTTTAAGTTTAAACGGCCTAGTCCACGTTTTTTCCACCAGCTTAAATGCAGTCTGCGCCAGATCCTCTAGCAAGCGCACGTCACTACGTTTACCAATTAAAAGCGAAGGCTGGAAAATCGATAGCTTATAAATTGACAGGCTTTTGAGGTAATTTTCGAGTTCACCTTTCACTTTATTATAGAAAATTGGCGAATTTGCGTTCGCTCCCAACGCGCTCACAATCAATAAATGAATATTTTTATCCTGAACCAGATCAGCAAAATGTGCATTAATTTCATAATCAATTGCATAGAAAGCGTCTTTAGAACCCGCCTGTTTAATGGTACTTCCCAAGCAACTAAAGGCATGGGTATAGGCATTGACATCCTCATCATTCAATAACAGAAAATCTTCCAGAATCAGTTGAGTGACCTTACTGTAAGCATTTAATGTTTCAGAATTTTTCCTGACAACAACGGTAATCGAACTAAAATCTTCTGCTTGTTGTAGCTCATCCACCAAGGCCTGACCAACCAATCCTGTTGCACCAATTACAATTGCTTTTTTATCACCTATTCTCATTTTTAATTCTTCCAAGCTATGACTAGGCTTAATGTAACGTTTTCTTGCACGATTATCATCTGTTAAATGTACTTAAAAGTATCACAAGACTTGACTTCGGGGCTTAGTTTCCTCAAAATATGGCACTTGTTTACGGGCTGGTGAATGTTGCCAATATTTTTTGGTTTTAACTTCAGCCCGCCCAGACCAACTTATTTTCAAGGAGTGCACGAGTGGCAAACTCTGCTCAAGCTAAAAAACGTGCTCGTCAAAACGTTAAAGCACGTAAACACAACGCAAGCTTGCGTTCTATGGTTCGTACTTACATCAAACGTACTGTAAATGCGATCGCTGCTGGTGATTATACTGTTGCTACAGAAGCTTACAAAAAAGCTGTTCCTGTAATCGACCGTATGGCTGATAAAGGCATCATCCACAAAAACAAAGCTGCTCGTCATAAGAGCCGCTTGAACGCTCAAGTTAAAGCATTAGCTAACTAATTTGATGCATATAAAAGAGCCCGAATTTTCGGGCTTTTTTATTGTCTTCAATTTTTCAAATAAGGCTGCAAACCCGTTCCCGCTTCTTTCACGATCATGATCAGTTTCTGGCAAAACGTATAACTCTCCTCAAGCAACCCCAGATCACGCGTACGCGCATTGTGTTGAGTAAAAGCCTGTTTATAAAACTGGTAGCGCTCATTTAAATAATCATGATCCTGACTCAGTGCAATCATCATTAACTCAAAACGAAAATCCAGATCCACCGTAAAGTCTGCTGGCATATCTCCATATGCCCACGCTTGTAACGTCTCCAGTTTACCGTGCCCTACATTTGAAAAGATAAAATGGATATAAGCATCTAAATTTTGGAAGAAATCCTGAATATTGTCTTTGCTTTCCCAACGCCCCGTTAAAAAGAAACAAGGCTCAGAACTATGCTTCCCGATAGAGCGTTGATGTACATCCATCGAACGTAGCCGAAAAATCAAACGTTCAGATAGCTGCTCCTGCAAGTGATCAGGAATAAAACGATCGGTAAAATCCATTGCAAAAGACAGCATCGGGCTAATGGTCAATTTTCTAAGTACCATCTTCAATTGATAAAACACACCCAGCTGTTTTTGAGTCAATAAAAAGCAACGATAGCCTGTATCAAGCGCCAATTCTGGTCGACCGATATTTCCCCAGTTTGAAATAAAATCATGTGCCACATTAAAAACATCAAGTTTGAGATGCTGCGTATCTTCTTGCTGCTCAAACCATTGGCTAATCAGTTGCTCAGCGGCAGCCATATTATGCGGAATATCAAAATTGCCTGTTTGCAAAGGTGATTTCACCTCTTCGACAACCTGAATTTGTTTTAATTCCAATGGTTCCAACAAATAAGGTTGCAGCATATTCGACACTGCATTTTCTGGAGACTGCAATTCTCCAATCGCCCATACATTATAGTTCGGCTCATAAAACCCTATTCCCGTTTCTTGAACCGTTTCATAAAAGACCCGATACACCGCATCATTTTCAGCTTCTTGTATCAATGCATCTAAACGTACACTTGCGCCTATGCCCTGAGCAAATTGCTGCTTGACCTTTTCGACCCACAGCTGAGTCGGCTCAGAGAAATAGGCCTGATATTGTGGATCACAAATTTTATTGGAAAATAATAGCAACCATGCCTGCAAAGTTTTGCCATGACTGGAAATGTTGCAATATTGCTGATGCAACTCAAAAGCAACTTGATGAGAATCATCTTCTGCGGGCACTTTGCCTGTAAAAATCTCAGGCTCCCATAAATAAATTGTGCTTGATAACATCTTTTTATCCAATTATGTGTCAGTTTTCTCTTTTTATTTTCATATCATGACGAAAAAAGACCAATTTTAAAAGACCAGTTTTTATTATTTTTAACTTTTTAGGACATATGATGAGTGATAAAAATATGAAGCCCCCCCCAGCGCTCCATATTTTTATTTATTATGCTCAGATTAAATCTTATGGTGATTAAGGATTCACTGCTAAAGCCTTAGCCGCGACTGGTAAATTCTTAGCCGATAAGCCCGCAAGTACCAAACTATTATTCATCACTGGAATGCTCCATTTTTGATTGGCACCGCTGGTACAACGATAGCGAATTAGACGTGCTCGATTATTGGATAAATAGCCACCTTCCAAATCGAAGCACTGATTCGATTGCTTAATCGCTTGTGCCGCTGTATCAAGCTCCCACACTTGACCACTTGTACTGCTACAAGGCGTCAGATTGATAACATTGCCAGCCGTGGTTGTTAGGCATTGGTCAATATATTGCTTATTATGGATTTTACCCAATGCATCATAAATCCATTTCTCGGAATCATTCCCGACACAGCCTGTTGATCCACTAATAAATGCATTTAAATCACCATTCGCCAATTTCTCAGCTTTTAAACAATTGGTTCTGTTTAATAAACTGGTACTTGATGCAAAATTCAAATCACCTTTGAGCTCTAACTTTTCAACAAAAGCACGGAACGCAGTTAAGGCATCGGCATTTAAATTGGTCAAGCCCGAGCGATACACATTGATCCAGCGATTTAAACGATAAAGCTTAATCTGCTGCTGGGTATAACGCACCATTCCAGTTTGTGCTTCTGGTGATAACTGATCTTTAAAGGTTCTATATGAATCAAACAACAATTTAGATTCAGGGGAAAGATTTACAACAGCCTTATTCTTATTATTAAGTAAAGTCTGCTCCAGTTGAGGTAATTCAAGTGCCCTTAAAGCTGAATATTCTGCTTCCTTACCAATTTCAACGGCTGGTGCTAAAGCAGTCGTGTTGGCTGGGATCGCGAAACTAGACAGTAATACCGCCGATGCTTGGTCGGCTTTTTTACAGTAAAGATTGACTTGCTGCGGTGCGTCACTTTGTGCCAGATTAATATGAAACTTATTGGCATTGCCATTCATGCGCTGCGGTGCCAAAGCGATATTTTGACTTGCACTTGCAAATCGCACATTCAACCAGCAATTTGCGGTTGTAGCATTTGGATTCACTTGTGGTAAATCAAATACATTCCCCCAATTTCCTTTTGCTGCTGGATAGATCAGACCAACTTGCGCGACTGGATCGTATCCACCCAAGATCGTATACACAGGTACGCCGAACATTTTTGGTTTTAGATAGTTACCATCAGCACGGTTATACCAGACGTTACTTGAATTCGGCGTTTTAGGTTGTGCGACTTCCATCATCCGCGTTGTTGCATTCCATTTTTTATAGCCTGTTGGCGAATTGGCATCCCACACATAACGATCAAAAGCAGGCTGAATTTTTAAAGAAGTACTATAGCCCGTGTAATGGGTATACCTAGAAATACTGCTTGCCGTTGCGCCACCCGACATTGCATCCCAACCATAGGCATATTTATTCAGGAAGTTTGGTACACCATTGGCCCCATCCCCTAAATTGGTATTGGTCCAATTGAGGTTGCCACGCATTTTATTTCTAAAGGCAATATAGCCCCAACCACTATCCGCATGATGTGCAGCCCAGAACATATTCTCCCCCACAGCACCTGGATAATGCCCAAGCCCATAATGATGGCCGATTTCATGGCTAAACTCATTGCCCACAGAATCGATCAAGGTCAACATACCATTACCACCACTTAAGCCATGGGTGGCCTCACCATTGCTATATTTCCCGCGTGCATAATGCGCTACCACACTTTGAGTCAACTGAGGTTGTTCCTGAGTCGCCATTGAAGCACTGGTGATGCCCCAGTTGGCCAGATTAATCCCCACGCCAAAAGTCGACTTGGCGGTATTTTCACGCATATCACCGCTATACACATCACCCGTAGTTGCGCTGGCTGTATCATAAATAACACCACTTGCAACCATAACTTTGTTGAGTCTTAAATCATCATATTTTGCGACAATCATACGTGCAGCAGGAATAGTCTGAAAGTAATCAGTGCCTGCTTTTGCAGGCTCAAGCAGCATATAATGACCCGTAGATTTCGGCGGATCAGTTAATAAGCCTAAACGGATATTCTGCACCACCAATTCACCCGGCGCGGCCAAGTCAATATTGTCTGCTGCAAGATCACCACTGCGGTTATTCAGTGGATCAACCACGCGAAGATGCAGACCTGCTCGAATTTCATGCCATTTCAAGGCAACTGTCCATGCTCGCTTTGAATAACTTACAGGCGGACGTCCATCTGTATTGGATTGATCCGAAGCTGCAATTCTCGATGGCTCTTTCAATTTAACGGTTCGGAGTAGTTGATTACCCTGATAAATTTCGACTTGTAATGTTTGCAAATCCCCCATTTCCGCCAATGGAGTAACCAGCAATAACGCATCTTTTTCAGTGGTTAAGCGTGGCATTGAATCTTTTTCATTATTCTTAGGATTAACCACATGGCTTTGTGCGAATTGCAGCATCGCGGCAAAACTGCCATTTAAATCATTGCGTAATAATCGTGGCAGTCCGAGTTTATCGTAATCATAAAAGCCCAAGACAGCTTCATCAATTACATCCTTGTTGGGTTCAGGATACTTTTCCATAACAGGAGGAATCGATGGGCTTTCTGTTGTCGTATCTCCACCTTGGTTCGGTGTTTCAGATGTTCCATCACCCGGCAACTCACTGGTTCCATCATCTGGAATTAGACTCCCATTTCCCACGGTCGTATTATCATTCTTCGGCGGTTCAGTATGATTTGTTCCACTTGTACTATCTGAAGAACCTCCACCACAGGCAACCACCATCATGGACAGTAAACAGACCGTTAAATATTTAAGTTGTAATTGCATCACATTTCCCCAAGAAAAACTTGTCAAATTATCGTTAATGATAAATTTTGTTAATTAATTAAAATTAATATAAATCATGCATTTATAATATTAACAAATTTAAATGATTGAATGTGAAGTTAATTTTTAACATTGAAATAGTATGCTTAATTTATTGTAATTTTAAAATAATAAGCGCTAATACAGAATCAAAGCCACAACAATGCCAGACTGATATACAACTACATTTTTATAACTCAAATACGCTATTTTATGAAAATAAAATTAATTTAAATTGAAGTGTATATAAATAATTAAATAACACATGCTGGAGAGCATCATGAATAAAATCTGGAAAGTTATCATTCCCATCAGCTTTGCTTTATGCAGCAGCCTTTCCTTTGCTGCAACATGTAATAGCACCATCGATAACAATACGCTCAGCGATCTTACTATTCCAGCTGGTGCCACTTGTACCGTGAATAACTCCTCTATTGAAGGAGATGTAAATATCCAGAAAGATGCCAGCCTGATTTTAAATAGCTCTTCCATTCAAGGTAGCATACAGGCCAACCAAGCCAAAGCAGTACGCTTAATTAATTCAAGCGTAAGTGGTGATGTCCATGCCGCACAGGCCGCAACCATGATTCATTTAGAAAAATCGGTTATTTCTGGTGATGTCCATTGCTCGGCATCAACTCGACTGCAAACAAATCAAAGTAGCATTGAAGGACAAAAAACGGGTAAATGTCGCTAATTCTTTGATCCTCCCAGATCATTTAAAACAAAACCCAAATAAAAATCTATTTGGGTTTTATAGAATACAATCATTGTTCAGGCATTTAATCTACCCGTACATTACTTGCCTAAAAACTGCTTTATATTCAAAACATTTTTCTCACCACGCCAAATCCATTTTAACTGGCTATCAGCAAAATCATCTCCTTCAAACCAGACAAACAAACCTTCCATCATTTCTGGCCAATCTGTTTGCTCAATTTGGTTTTTACCCGAAATCACGGCAATGATTGCCGCAAGAATCGTGTCATGACTGACCGCCAGACTCAGTCCATTTTGTTGGTTTGGGTGGGTATGGTAAAGCAGCTCCAATACATCAAATACACCTGTGATCGGATGTTTCATACCAGGCAGCGCATTATTCACAAAACTATTAATAAAGCCTAAAGCGCCCTGCTTACGAAAATAGGGAGCAGCCTGTTGAATATCCAGCACAAAACTGCCCGGCTCAACCAATAAGCGCTGTTCCACAATTTCAATACGATGCGTATTCACAGCCTTACGCGTCTGGTCTGCACCTTCAATCATTAAGGCTGCAGTATCAACACAACGTTGAATTGGACTTGAAATACAATGCTGAATCGCCCGATCACTATGCTGGCTTAAGTATTCACCCCAAGCATAGGCCAGATCACGTCCTGGTTCTGTCAATTGCAGATCATAACCCGCCAAGCCCTGCCCATTCACCAGCTCACGTAGAGAATGTCGAGTAAACAAGGTTACAGGTGTTGAAGCATCAGGTAATAAATCAATTGCTTCAAGCATACTTTTCGGCAATAAATGCAGCGCCATATTCACACACAAGTTCGGATTTACCCCACTATAGCATGAGCTGAATGACTCTCAATCCAAAATGCCAGAAAGCGCCAAGGCCTCATAAGCAATTTTTTTGCAATGCTGATCTCGAAATGCGATAAAACCGCCATTTAAAACCGTTTCACGCTGATTATATAAAAAAGGCTTTTTATCCAAGGTCAACAAACCACCGCCAATGCTTTCAAGTAAAGCCTGCCCTGAACTGGTATCCCATTCTGAAGTAGGATGGAATCGAGGATAGATATCAATTTCACCTTCCAGCATCATACAAAATTTATAGGCGCTGCCCGCTTCGCGTCGCTCTATCGCACGATGTTGCAAGATCGGCTCAATAAAGTTTTTATATTTGGGATTTTTACTGTTATGGCTCAGGCCAATTTGTAATGGTGCAGAAAAATCATGTTCTTCAATCTGGTACTGAAACCATTCTTGTCGACTAAAACTATATTTATAAGGCAGTTCCGAAGTATAGCCAATGTACATCACCTGCTCGCAAGGCACAGCAATGATCGCAAATGTGGTTCTATCACCCTCAATCAAGCTGAGATTAATCGTAAATTCATCTCGCTCGTGAATAAATTCCTTAGTGCCATCTAAAGGATCCAGCATCCAGCAACGCTGCCAAGCTGTGCGCGCAGAATAATCACTCTCTTCCGATAGAACTGGCAACTGCGGAGTGACAGTCGCTAAATGCTTCAATAAGAAATAGTTAACTTTCAGATCGGCCTGTGTTACTGGTGAATCATCACTTTTTTCCTGAATATTAAACTCGCACCCAGCACAATAACTTTGGTATTCTTCCAGCAATATTTGACTAGCCTGCGCCATGATGGGAACAAGTTGTGAAATTAACTGATCTTGTGGGGCAAGCGTTTTAATAAACATAGACCAACCTTATGTCATATTCAGATTTACAGCAGCAGCCGATTGCCATGTTCGACATGGATGGCACATTACTCGATTTAGCATTTGACGACTTTATCTGGAATCACTGTTTACCTGAGCGACACGCTCAAGTTCACCAATGCAGTCTGGAACAAAGCCAACAAACACTATTTCAATTTTACCAACAACATAAGCATACACTATCTTGGTATTCTTCGGCGCACTGGACGGCTAAAGTCGGAGTCGATGTACTACAACTTCAGTACGAGAATCGCGACAAGATTGGCCCGCGTGCTGGCTGCCATCAATTGTTAGAACAACTCAAAGCCAAAGGTTATCGTTGCTGGTTATTGACCAATGCCGATCGTGCAGGCCTACAATTGAAGCTTGAAAATGTGGAACTTAGCCCCTATTTTGAACTTATGATCAGTAGTGAAGAACTTGGGCACGCCAAAGAAGAAACTGCTTTTTGGCAAAAACTTCAGCAATTTCATCCATTTGATCCAGCACAGGCTGTATTTATTGATGACACCATTGCCGTACTCAAAAGTGCAGAAGATTTCGGTATTACCCAGCTCTTTAGTATTTTACAGCCTTCAAGCAGTAAAGCTGCCAGAGCGGCGACCGAATTACCCTATCCCGCCCTTGATCACTTAACTGAACTTTTTGATTATCTTGAAATCAACTTACAGGTAACAGATGCCAAGACAGCATGAACCAGAAAGCATGGAAGCCATGCGTATTGATAAATGGCTTTGGGCTGCACGTTTTTTTAAAACACGCTCAATTGCCAAAGCTGCGATAGAAGGCGGTAAAGTCCACCACAATAATGATCGTGTCAAGGTCTCCAGAGACGTGCGTATTGGTATGGAACTGACCATCCAGCAAGGTTTTGAGAAAAAGACCGTGGTTGTAAAAGCCCTTTCAGCCGTACGTGGTGGCGCGCCAGCTGCACAACTTCTTTATGAAGAAACAGCTGAAAGTATTGCTCGTCGAGAGTTGCATGCATCACAACGAAAAATGCATAATCTAGCCCGACCAGATCATCGACCAAGCAAAAAAGATCGTCGTGATATCAATCGTTTTAAACAGGAAAATGTTCAATCATGGTCTTATCATGATGAATAAAATTTTCTAATTTTGGATGCGTCATCTTGTGTCGCACAGACAGAGATCAGATGTAGAATAAACAATGAGAATCTGCCACTATACTCAAGTCCCAACAAGTTGAGATTCAATACATCCACTTGGGTTAGTCGTTAAGAAATAAAGTTTTGAGGTTTTGAGATGGATGATAATAAAAGCAAGGCGTTACAAGCTGCGTTAAGCCAGATTGAAAAACAATTTGGTAAAAATACAGTCATGCGCTTAGGTGATAACACTGTACAGGCAGTTGAAGCTGTTTCTACAGGTTCTCTAACACTAGATATCGCATTAGGGATTGGCGGATTACCTAAAGGCCGTATCATCGAGATTTACGGTCCTGAATCATCAGGTAAAACGACCATGACGTTGCAAGCCATTGCGCAATGTCAGAAAAATGGCGGTACATGTGCATTTATCGATGCGGAACATGCATTAGATCCAGAATACGCACGTAAGCTTGGTGTAGATATTGATAATCTGTTGGTATCACAGCCCGATCACGGTGAACAAGCGCTAGAAATCGCAGATATGCTGGTACGTTCAGGTGCAATTGACCTGATCGTTGTCGACTCTGTCGCTGCATTAACCCCTAAAGCCGAAATTGAAGGCGAAATGGGTGATTCACATATGGGTCTACAAGCACGTTTGATGAGTCAGGCATTACGTAAAATCACAGGTAATGCAAAGCGTTCTAACTGTATGGTGATCTTCATTAACCAGATCCGTATGAAGATTGGTGTAATGTTTGGTAGCCCAGAAACAACGACTGGTGGTAACGCACTTAAATTCTATGCGTCTGTACGTTTAGATATCCGTCGTATTGGTGCAGTGAAAGAAGGCGATGAGATTACTGGTAACGAAACTCGCGTTAAAGTCGTAAAAAATAAAATGGCGCCTCCTTTTAAAGAAGCAGTGTTCCAGATTATGTACGGCAAAGGTACCAATCAGCTAGGTGAAGTGGTTGATCTTGCAGTTCAGCAAGATATCGTACAAAAAGCGGGTGCATGGTATTCATATCAAGGCAACAAAATTGGCCAAGGTAAAAACAATGTGATTCGTCATTTTGAAGAGAATCCAGCCATGGCCCAAGAGATTGAAAAACAGATTCGTGAGCAACTTCTAACTAAAAATAATGTTGAAGCTGCCCAAACTGAAGATGAAGAAGAACCAGACTTTTTAGAAAGTTAAGCTAAAACGCCCTTCGGGGCGTTTTTCTTTCATGAGGAAATCGATTTTGTTTAATAGTGAAAAAACAGAAAAACCTAAAACCCTGACGGGAACAAGACTACGCTCTTATGCCTTTGCCCTGCTCACACGTCGTGACTATTCACAGGCAGAACTGATTGCCAAGCTGAATCAATATGCGATTAATCCAGAAGAAGTCGAGAAACTGGTAGAAGAATTAGCGCAGAATAATTATCAAAGCGACCAGCGTGTGGCTGAGCTCACTTTGGCAAGTCAACTAAGAAAAGGAAAAGGCCTACAACGCATTAAGCAGGCATTAAAAGCCAAGCAGCTAGATGCAGAATTGATTACAGAGGAATTACAAGAGGTCGACTGGCTTGATCAGGCCTATCAGCTTAAAATAAAGAAATTTGGAGAAGAAATCGCAACGGATCCGAAAATCAAGGCAAGACAAATCCGGTTTTTACAATACCGTGGCTTTGATATGGGTGTGATTATGAAAGCGATTGCTCGAACGAGCGGAGAAGAATAAATGGTGGCAGCCCTACCAGCATGACTTCGGCACATCATAGTTCTACTACCGTTGCTACCTTCCGGTCCTGGCGGGGTTCGTAGAGTACAATTGCGAAGCTACCAGCAGGGCTACCATTGCCTGACAAAGTATAGAGATTTTTGCCTGAGTTGCAAGACTTGTCTCTGTTTTTCAGTGAGTTTTTAGCTCAACTGCCTAATTCATCATCAACCAGTCTGTATTTGTTATCTTTTTACTTTCAATATGTGCAAACATTCAACAAGAACAGATTAATTTCTTCAAAAGTGCTTGAAGATTGTAAATGCTTATTGCATTTAAATGAGTTGCTGTTTTAATGGCTAAATCAAAAATCTATATCTGGTGTGTTGCAAGTAAACAGTGAAGACTTGTTCGGCCACAGCTTTATATTTCAACTTATGGATGAATTTTTATGCTAAAAAAGCATTCCGTACTTTTTATTGCCCTGCTGAGCAGTGCGCATTTATATGCCAATGTTCCCATTGAATCTCGCGCTTTAAGCCAACAACAAGCCAATAATGTTGTTGCAGGTACACCAAGCTTAAACTGGGAAATCATGCAAAAGAACCAGAAGCTTGAAGAGGAAATCCGCAAGTTACGTGGTCAGCTTGAAGAACATGACAATGCAATTGAGCAATTAAAAAAAGAACTGACCAACCGCTATACCGATCTGGATCAGCGCTTAGAGCTACTTTCGCAAAAAATTGATCCGCCAGAGGATAATCCTGAAGCACAAGATGCCTCTGCTGCAACAGCATCAACAAATGCAGATACTAGCACTCCTGCGATCGTCCCAGCTGCACCAGTACCGCAACAAACCACACCTGCAACCACTCAAGCACCAGCTGCTCAACCGCAAACAAATACCGTAGCAACTAACAATGCGACCAATGATCAAATTGAGCTAGAAAAAGCGGCTTATACGGTTGCGCTTGATGCCTACAAACAAGGTGGTGCAAAAAAAGCGATTCAGCCAATGCAGAACTTTATTAAAAACCATCCAAATGGTATTTATATTGGTAATGCATATTTTTGGCTTGCCGAGTTTTATTTAGCGGTTGACCCTGTCGATTATAAATCTGCAAAGCAAAACTATAATATTGTGGCGACCCGCTACCCGAATTCAGCAAGAGCATCGCGTGCCGTATATCAGCTTTATAGTATTGCGAAAGAAGTTGATCATAACGATGCTTTAGCAAATCAGTACAAAAGCAAACTGTTAAGCCAATACCCTCAATCTGAAGAAGCAAAATTTATTCAGAAAAAATAAGTTTTCTTCTTTCCATAAAAAAAAGCCAGTTGATATCAACTGGCTTTTTTTTATGCTGGGATCAAATTAACTATTTGATCTTCGCCTTCGATTTTAAGTATTCAGTATAGTCTTCAAGGATCTGTTGCCCACGGAACTGCTGGTAAAGCTGATTCAACTCGTGTACCTGTTCTGCTGGCAAAGTGCTTGCAACACTACTGTTCACATTTGAAACTGCAACAATCACCAACTCATTTGGTAGTTTTGCAGTTGTGGCAGACCACAAGCCTTCTTTTGCTGGCGCTGGAATACTAAATGCAGCACGCTCAATCGGACGTTTTAAACCTTGAGAACGCGCAAATGTACCTGCATTTTCAAAGTTCACTTGAGATTTTGCAACCACTTGCGCCGCCGGTTGCGTTTTAAAATCAGTCAGGATTGTGGCAATTTTCGCTTGAGCTGCTTTATACGCCTTCGCTTCGATCACTTTTGCTTTTACTTCAGCAGTTGCTTGATCTAAAGGTTTAACGCCCGCCGCATGGTAGTTACGAACTTTAATCCAGATCGTATCGCCATTTGCCAACTGAATATTTGAAGACGCGTTACGGTCACCATTTTTCACATCATCATTAAATAATTTTGCTTTAACGCTTAAATCACTAAGATATGGATTGTCAGTTGCCAAAGTCACGCCATTTGCAGACTCAATACGCGCCCCCTTCACTTCCTCAGCAACAGCATCTAGAGAATCATTACCAACCACCATTTCATTTAAGCTGTTCACGGTATCGCTAAACTGGTTAGCCAGTTTGCTTTTCTCAACCTCAGCAGTTAAACGCGCTTTTTCAGCTTCAAATGAAGGTAATTTCACCATTGGAGATTCAGCTTGGATAATGTGATAACCATACTGAGTCTTAACTGGTTTAGAAATTTCACCATTCTTTAATGCATTCACTGCATTATCAAAATCAGCCGAGAAAACACCTGGCGCATAAGCATCGACTAAACCGCCTTGTGTTTTAGAACTCGGATCTTCAGAGTATTGAGCTGCGGCCTGAGCAAATGACTCACCTGCCTGAATTTTTGCATAGACCTCATTGGCAAGCTTCTGAGCTGCCGCATCATCACGCGCATCAGTTGTAATGAGAATATGTTTAACCTGAGGTTTAATTGCTTTTTTCTTCTCATCAACAAAAGCAGTATAGGCTTGTTGAAGATCAGCTTCTGTAACCGCAAGATTTGCTTTAGGCAGCAAAGCAGGTGTAAGCACGACATAATCAACGTCAACACTTGCAACTTGCTTAAATTCATTTTTATGCTTGTTGTAGTAGTCAGCAATTTCCTGATTAGAAGCAGTTACGCCTTTCTTATAGTCATCTAGCTTAATACTTGCCAAATGCAAAGTACGCTGTTCAGTCTGTAAATTTGCCAACTGCTGCACATCAGACTTGCTCACTAGAGCATAATCCATCAATGATGTTGAAATCATTTTCAGCGCATGATCTTGGCGTAAGCTGGTGATCAAGGCCTGATTGGTCATTCCCACAGAACGTAGATAGTTCTCATATAAGGTTTGAGAGAACTTGCCATTTTCCTGAAAACTCGGCTGTTGTGCCAACATTTGCTCAAGTTGTACATCGCTTAGCGTCATACCTAACTTTTCGGCTTGTTGTTGTAGCAATGAACGAGCAACAAGTGCATCTAATGCTTTTTCCTGAATAACAGGCAAATTCAAAAGTGATTCATCACCTTTTACCAGTGATAAATATTGATCTTTATAGTTTTTGGTTGCACTTTCTAATTCTTTATTAGAAATATCTTGACCGTTTACTGATTTTGCAACGTCTGCTTTATTGCTACCACTAAAATACCCTTCTATACCGACAAGTGCTAAAGGAGTCAAAAACAAAACTAACAGGACTTTGCCAAGCCAACCCTTAATGAGAGTACGAAACGATTCCATAAGAATTCCAATATTTTATTTCGGGGCAATTTTAACTGAAAAACAAAAGTGAATGAATGCAGAATAAGGATCAAATTAACTTTTTCATTCAATAAATAAAAAACGCACCCAAAATGGTGCGTTTATTGATTTAAAAAGATTACGCAACCGAATCTTTTAAACCCTTACCAGCTTTGAAGCTAGGTACTTTGCTTGCTTTGATTTGTAACTCTTCACCAGTTTTAGGATTACGACCAGTACGAGCAGCACGTTCTTTAACGCTGAAAGTACCGAACCCAACTAAAGTAACCGTATCACCCTTTTTAAGTGCTTCAGTGATTGATGCAATTGTCGCATCGAGTGCCTTACCAGCATCCGATTTTGACACGCCCCCTTTTTCAGCAATCGCATCAATTAATTCTGATTTATTCATGATAAAAAATATCCTCTTAATATCGTTTGTTAAGATCCAAGGCTATAGTTTAAAAGGCCATGACGCCTTTATAGCAATGCTTTAGGGGAGAACGCAATACTAGAAAGGCCTTTTAATTAAAATAAATACTGAAATACGACATAAACAGACGAGTTACCTGCATTTTTTTTACTTTTTATTCAATTTGGCCTTCAATTGATTATTTTCTTCGATCAACGCATCAACCTTGATATGGAGCTGTACAAGCAGCTGTTCGATGTGCTGAAGATCCTTCGGTGTCACCAGACCAATACGGTTAAGCGAGTGATTCACACTGGTATCTAAAATCTTCTCAACCTTGTCTTTCGTGTCGGTCACCGACTCTTTCGCTTTTTCTGTCACCTTGCCTACCGTGTTGTCGGCAAAATCAACCGTTTTTGATTCTAACTCTTCGCCCACCTTGACCAGTGAGTCAAACAATTTATTTCCTTCTTCTTCTGCACGAGAAAAAGCACCTAAGCCAGCCAGCCAGATTTGTTGTGTATATTTTTTGAAATCTAACGCAGATTTTTTAGAACTCTTTGATTTTGGCTTAGTTTTTACCTCAGCTTCCTCGTTGGGATTTTCTATATTTGAGTTATCCATTGACCATTACTCCTAAGCACTTTACAAACAGTATGTCGTATTCGACCATAAAAATGTTTTTATAATATCAAAGTTAAGACTTGATCGTTTTAAAAAACTGTTCTACAAAGCAAGAAAGTCCTGTAAATTATTTTTAACAATTGAGTAAGGATACTCAGGTTTACAGATTTTTTGTTTTTATTGATTGATTGGCAAGGAAAAAGAGACTTATGAGTGATACGCAACAAAGACATAAACATCCGCATTTGTTGCTCAACATTGTCATCATTGTTTTAGAGACTTTTTTCTCTTTCATCCTGACGCATGATGCGGGATTACGCCTGCAAGCCAAAAAGTTAATTGATCAAAAAATCACGATCCGTATTAACAGCTATATCCCTTTCTTCGACTTTTATATCCAGTTTACCGAAAAAGGTCTTTTGTTTGATATGAAAGCGCTGGATCGCACCATTGATCTGGAAATTAATAGCACATTGATCGATCTGATCAAGATTTTTGTGTTTAACAATCAGCGTAGCATTGCCAATATGCGCATTTTGGGTGATACCACTCACACTGAAGAGTTTATGGATTTACTTCCACACCTCACCCTGTCGAGTATTCTGGCAAACTGGAAACAATGGTTTAGCGATGAAGCTGAAGCCGTTGCCTCACAACAGCGTATTGCCCCATTGCTCGATAAAATCGATCAGCAGCGTTCAGAAATAAATACTTTATTGGTTGAAGTTAAGCAGTATCAAAACCGCATTCACCGTCTGCAAAAACGCCAACGTCTAATCAATATCAGCTTTGCTGTTTTAAGCTTTATTTTCATCGCCTTTTTTGTTTATAATACGTGGATACAATAATTCCAATATATTTCACTTTTCACGCTCAGATTGGCAATTTAAAACTTGACTATTTTAGTCGGAATTCATAAAATTTAAACATCTAGTCTAACCATGTGTACCGAATCATGCGTCTTACAACTCGCGGTCGTTACGCAGTGACTGCTCTACTTGATTTAGCTTTGCAGCCAACTGAACAAACGATCACGCTTGCGGAAATAGCAGCACGCCAATCCATCTCAGTCGCTTATTTAGAACAGTTATTCGCGAAACTTAAACGTCATGGGTTAGTTTCAAGTGTACGCGGTGCAAATGGTGGTTATCACCTGGCGCGCAATGCAAGTGAAATTACTGTGCTAGAAATCATCGAAGCTGTAAATGAAACTGTTGATGCAACTCGTTGTGACCATAAGGGTAACTGCCAAAATGGTGCGATGTGTTTAACACATGACTTATGGCAAGAACTCTCCCACCATATTGCCGATTATCTCGCAAAAATCACCCTTGCTGATTTGATTGCGCGTGACAACGTTCAAACTGTTGCATTACGCCAGAATTCACCAAGTTTAGATTCAGCCCTTCTATCGGTTACAGGTATTTGACATGAAACGTCCAATTTATCTTGATTACGCAGCAACCACTCCAGTACTGCCAGAAGTTGCAGAACGCATGATGGAATGTTTAACGTTCGAGGGAACTTTTGGTAACCCTGCGTCACGTTCACATGCATATGGTTGGCAAGCCGAAGAAAAAGCTGAATATGCGCGTGAGCAAGTTGCAAATTTAATTAAAGCAGATCCACGCGAAATCGTTTGGACTTCTGGCGCAACCGAATCTGACAATCTGGCATTAAAAGGTATTGCTCAGTTCTACGGTTCAAAAGGCAAACACATCATTACAAGTAAAATCGAACACAAAGCTGTGTTAGATCCTTGCCGTGAACTCGAAGAACAAGGTTTTGAAATTACATATTTAGAGCCAGAACCACGTACTGGTTTAATTACACCAGAAATGGTTCAAGCGGCTTTACGTCCAGATACGATCCTTGTTTCACTTATGATGGTAAACAACGAGATCGGTACTGTGACAGATGTTGCTGCAATTGGTGAATTAACACGTGCGAACAAAACATTCTTCCACGTCGATGCAGCTCAAGCCGCTGGTAAAGTTGAAATTGACCTTTCAACAATGAAAATTGATTTGATGAGCTTCTCTGGTCATAAAGTTTATGGCCCTAAAGGTATCGGTGCCCTTTACGTTCGCCGTAGCCCACGTGTTCGCTTAAAAGCACAAATGCACGGTGGCGGCCATGAGCGCGGTATGCGTTCTGGTACTTTAGCGACTCATCAAATTGTGGGTATGGGCGAAGCTTTTGAAATTGCTGGCAAAACTATGCAAGCAGAACAAGAGCGCATTCGCAAGTTACGCGACAAGCTTTGGAATGGCTTACAAGACCTTGAACAAGTGTTCTTGAATGGTCACCCAACACAAAACGTTGCAAACTATCTAAATGTCAGCTTCAACTTCGTTGAAGGTGAGTCACTGATGATGGCATTGAAAGATGCAGCTGTTTCAAGTGGTTCAGCATGTACCTCTGCAACTTTAGAGCCGTCATATGTATTACGTGCTTTAGGTTTATCTGACGAGTTGGCACATAGCTCTATCCGTTTCAGTTTTGGTAAATACACCACTGAAGCAGATATTGATTACGTGTTAACAATTACCAAAGCTGCTGTTGAGAAATTACGTGAACTTTCTCCGCTTTGGGATATGTACAAAGAAGGTATCGACCTTTCAACAGTTGAATGGGCTGAACACTAATTCATAAGGTGCTCAATCGAGCACTTCATTGAAAAGTATGTTTTAACCCTCATATTAATATTAGGCTGACCCCGAGGTTTGGAGAAGCGACATGGCTTATAGCGAAAAGGTAATTGATCATTACGAAAACCCTCGTAATGTTGGTGTTTTAGACAAGAATGCAGAAAATGTAGGTACCGGTATGGTCGGTGCACCTGCTTGTGGCGACGTAATGCGTTTACAAATTCAAGTCGATGACAATGGCGTAATTGAAGAAGCTCGCTTCAAAACTTATGGCTGTGGTTCTGCAATCGCATCAAGTTCACTTGTAACCGAATGGTTAAAAGGCAAAACACTTGATGAAGCTCAAGCGATCAAAAATATTGATATTGCAACTGAGCTTGCACTTCCACCAGTAAAAGTACACTGCTCTGTATTGGCTGAAGATGCAATCAAAGCTGCGATTGAAGACTATCGCGGTAAGAAAGCGAAAGCTTAATTGATGACCGAAATAACATTGGAGTTTTCATGATCCATTTAACTGAAAATGCTGCGACTCACATCAGCAATTACCTGCAAAACCGAGGTAAGGGTGAAGGCATTCGTATTGGTGTGAAAACTTCGGGTTGTTCCGGATTGGCTTACGTACTTGAGTTTGTTGATGATATCGACACACACGATCAAGTATTTGAACAACTCGGCGTGAAAGTCTTTGTAGACCCTAAAAGCTTGGTTTATCTCAATGGTTTAGAGATGGACTATGTTAAAAATGGTCTTAATGAAGGCTTTGAGTTTAACAACCCAAACCAAAAAGGTGAATGTGGTTGCGGTGAATCATTCACTGTTTAATCTCAACCACTACTCTCTTTCTTTTCGTCAAAACAGTGTGTTCCGCACTGTTTTAACGTATTTATCAATAGCGGAATCCATCTCCCATGAATCATTTTGAGTTGTTCCAATTACCAGAAGCACTCGATATAGATTTAGCAGCTTTAAAAAAACAGTTTTTAAGTTTGCAACAGCAATATCACCCAGATAAAGCTAGTGACAAGGATCAGGCGCTGATCAAGTCAAGCGAAATCAATCAGGCTTATAAAGTGTTATCACTGGTTGATAGTCGTGCTGCCTATCTACTTGCCCTCAAAAAACAAGATCATCATCTTGATCAGTCCATCAACGATTTTGAGTTTTTGCAATCAGCACTCGAAATGCGCGAGCAACTTGACGAAGCCACCTCAACCGAGCAACTTCGTACATTAAAAGTTGAAATTCAGCAATGGATTGATAGTTTAGTTCGCGAGTTCAAACTCGATTATGCGGATGAAGACTGGGCTGAGGCACGTGATACTGTTCGTAAGCTACGCTTTTTCCAACGTGTCATGAATGATATTGATAAAGCTGAAGATCGTATGCTGGACGAAGAAGATAGCTTCGATCTAGACGATGATTTTTAATCCGCTGTTACCGATTATTTTCAAGGGATACCGTACGCATGGCGCTTTTGCAAATTGCTGAACCAGGTCAATCTACCGCACCGCACGAACATCGTATTGCGATCGGGATTGACTTAGGGACAACCCACTCTTTAGTGGCGACAGTGCTATCGGGAAAACCGAAAGTTCTACATGATGACAAAGATCGAGTTCTACTCCCGTCTATTGTTCATTACGCAAAAGATTTGACAACGTTTGGTTATGAAGCCAAACCATTTATGATGACTGACCCAAAAAACACAGTTGTTTCTGTGAAACGCTTTATGGGTCGCTCACAAGCTGATATTAAATTCCAGCATCCCTATACACTTGTTGGCGCAGAAAATGAAATGCCAGCATTTGAAACGGCTGCCGGACGTAAAACACCTGTCGAAATTTCTGCCGAGATCTTAAAACAATTAAAAGATCGTGCTGAAGCAAGTCTGAATAATCCTGTGAATGGCGCTGTGATTACCGTTCCTGCTTATTTCGATGAAGCACAACGTCAGGCAACACGTGATGCAGCACAGCTTGCTGGTCTTAATGTTTTACGCTTATTGAATGAGCCAACAGCCGCTGCGGTTGCATATGGTCTGGATCAAGAGACAAATCTCAGTACAGATCGCAACTATGTGATTTACGATTTAGGTGGCGGTACGTTTGACGTCTCAATCCTGCGTTTTTCACAAGGTGTATTTGAAGTCCTCGCTACAGGCGGACATACTGCACTGGGTGGAGATGACCTTGATCGCTTAATCGTAAAATGGGCTAAAAAGCAGCTCAATATTGAAACATTAAGCGATGAAGAATATGCGGTATTCGTTGTTGCTGCACGTCAAGCCAAAGAACATTTAACAGATCATGAATCTGCCGAATTAAAATTACTGGATGATCGCTTAACACTCGACCGCCCTACTTTTGAATCGATTATTCAAGTCGCACTCGACAAAACAATGAGTGTCTGCAAACGTGTATTACGCGATGCCAAACTTGAACTCGATGAAATTGAGCACGTGGTTCTTGTGGGTGGTTCAACACGTTCTTACGCTGTACAAAAAGCCGTACGCGACCTATTTGAACGTGAACCGCTATGTACCATTAACCCAGATGAAGTCGTTGCAATTGGCGCATCAATTACCGCCAACCAGCTCATTGGCAATAGCCAAGATGGTTCATTATTACTGGATGTGACGCCACTCTCTCTTGGTTTAGAGACCATGGGCGGTTTGGTTGAACGTCTGGTTTCACGTAATACAGCCATTCCTGTTGCACGCCGTCAAGAGTTTACCACCTATCAAGATGGTCAAACTGCCATGTTGATCCATGTGGTTCAAGGTGAGCGTGATCTGGTTGAGCATTGTCGCTCATTAGGTCGCTTTGTCTTACATGGCATTCCTCCAATGACTGCGGGCCAAGCACGTATTGAAGTGACATTCCAAGTGGATGCTGATGGCTTACTTACTGTCTCTGCGAAAGAAACTACCTCTGGTGTGCAAGCCAAAATCGACATCAAACCGTCGTATGGCTTATCAGCATCAGATACTGAACGTTTACTGGTAGAAGGTTTCCAGCATGCGGAAGAAGACAAACAGCTTCGCCACTTGCAAGAAACCAAAGTTGAAGCACAACGTGAGCTAGAAGCCTTAGAGCAAGCTTTGAAAGCGGATACAGATTTACTTTCTCAGCAACAGGCTCGCGACTTAATTCTTGCCGCTGAAGCGTTAAAAGCTCGTCTTAAAACGGATGACCTTGCAGCGATTGAACATGCTGTTCAGCAACTTAAAATTCACAGCGATGCCTTTGCAGCGCTTCGCATGAACCGACATATTGACCATGCCTTAAAAGGTACGAAACTTGAAGATTGGTCAAACTCAAATTAAAGGTATAGGTGATCAATATGCCACGTATTAAAGTTCTTCCTCATGCACAAATTTGCCCTGAAGGTGCAGAATTTGAAGTCGAACAGAACGCCAATTTATGCCAAAGTTTATTAAAACAAGGCATCAAAATTGAACATGCTTGCGATATGTCTGCAGCATGTACGACCTGCCATGTGGTTGTTCGTAAAGGTTTTGACAGCTTAGATGAGATGAATGACGTTGAAGCAGACTTACTGGATCGTGCTTGGGGCTTAGAACCTGACTCACGCTTGTCTTGCCAAGTGAAAATTGTAGATGAAGATTTAGAAATCGAGATTCCTAAATACACCATCAACCACGCTTCAGAAAATCATTAAGCCGACTGGTTCATCCAAAACGCAAAAAAAGCTAGAGTAAATCTCTAGCTTTTTTTATGACTAAACAAAAATTAAAGAACGATGCGCAGCGACGCCTGCCAGAGTACCATCACCAACTGCGAGTGATACTGAACCTCCCAAACGTGCAACATCTCCACAGGCAAAAATCCCTGTCACAGATGTTTCCTTCATTGCATTGGTTTTAATCGCTTCTCCCATCGCACTCTGTTCAATTTCACAACCCAGCTTAAAAATCCAGTCTTGAGCAATGGCGCATTTAGTCGTTGCAAAAATACCAGCCAGTTGAATCACAGTGCCATCAGCAAGCAAAACATCACTCTGCCCTATAATCTCCTGAATCAATCGCTGCTCGATGACAACGCCACGAACCTTTAATTGCTCAAGTAATTCAGCATCCACAGGATAATCATTCAAGAACAGTGTCGTTTCGCCCCAATCTGGGAGCATCATCGCTAAATGAGCAGCATGTTCTGAGCTGGCAATGATGCCAATTTTGCCTTGATTCAATTCATAACCATGGCAATAAGGACAATGAAATACTGTCTTACCCCAGCGTTCCGCCAGACCAGCAATATCAGGCAATTGATCCGTAATTCCTGCTGCAATGATCAGGCGCTTGGCCGTAATTGAATGTGTCGCATCAATACATACCGCAAAGCCCTCTTCAATTTTTTCTACGCGCTTTACATTGCCATTCTGCCAATCCACAGTCTTATAAGACAAAACTTGCTGCTTCGCAATTTGCGCAATTTCACTCGCCTGCGTTCCATCCTGAGTTAGAAAACCATGTGAATACTCGGCAAAGCGATTTCTGCGTTGTCCAGCATCGATAATAACCACTTTTCTACGTGCTCTCGCCAATGGCATTGCCGCAGCCAAACCTGCATAACTTCCACCAATAATCGCAACATCATATTGCATAGGATTCACCATTTATATGTAACTTTTAAAGTTACATTAATACTTTTTATTTTAATTTGCAACTTTTGATGTTACATTTAGACCTGTTCTCTTTTTTTGTTTGGATTGATCAGATGCGTACTGACAGTAAACTCTCCCGAATGCTGCATGTGCTTTTACACATGGCCAGACAACATAAGACTTTTACTTCAGATGAAATCGCGCAAATGCTATCAACCAATCCGGTCGTGGTCAGACGGACCATGTCAGGGTTAAAGAAAGCGGGATTTGTCCATTCAGAAAAAGGCGCTGGTGGGGGCTGGCAGCTAACTGGAGATTTAGAAAAAATTACCTTGTGGGATATTTATCAAGCTGTGGGTGAACCCACTATTTTTGCGATAGGCAATGAAAGAGAAAATCCAGAATGCTTAGTTGAGCGTGTTGTGAATACCGCTTTAGATCAGGCCATTCAGGATGCACAGCACATTTTAACCCGACAGCTAAAATCCACTACACTGGCAGCTCTCGCTTTAGAATTTGATCATTTATATGAGTTACATGAACATCAGAATCGTCATACTCAACATTGAGTATTGAGCTGTCTATCTCACTTCATCATCTAAAGTAAGTTTAGGGATGCCCTGCGCATTGGTAATCTTTTGCTGGGTTTTGATACGTTGAACCATGTTTTCCAGAATCTCGACCAGTTCTGGGTATTCATAGTTTTGTACTTCTTCCAGATTGAGAACCAAATGGAAGCCTTTATAATCAAAATCAAACCATTGTTGCGTATCAGATTTTTTTCCTGTGAATTTTTCCATCACCTGCCAGGTTTTCACTGGGCCCTGAATACCTTTTAAATAGATCGGCACTTTCGGCACACATAAAAACTCATTTTTAATCAGTTGATGTGTGTCATCGGCAATCAGGATTTCATCAACTTCAGCAGCAGACTGCAAACGTGCAGCCAAATTCACATCACGCCCTACAATGGTATATGCCATTCGATGTGAAGCGCCATAATTACCTACGTGACAATAACCCGTACTAACCCCCATACGGATATGCAAAGCTGGATAGCCCATTTTCTTCCATCGCTCACGCAACAATTTCATTTGTTGACGCATCGCAATCGCCATTTCCACACAAGATTTTGCATCTTGCTCAACGCCTTGCGAATTTGGATCACCAAAGAAAATAAGAATCGCATCACCCATAAACTTATCGACTGTCGCTTCATACTGCTTGGCAATCTCAGTCATATGACTCAAGTAATCATTCAGTAAGAAGGCTAAATCGTCTGGGATGAGTGTTTCTGAAAGTTCCGTGAAACCTTGAATATCGGAGAAGAAAATCGTGAGTTTTTTACGCTTATATTCAATTTTTGCTTCCGCTTCTCCACGCATAATCGATTGCCACAATTGCAGTGGTGCATAACGACTAAGCTGGTTTGCAAAAGCAATATAGCGAGTCATCTGATTATGATAATGCTGGCGTTGCTGTCCGAGAATATTCAGGCGACGATGCTGGTAATAGTTACCAATCACGATAAACATCATCAAACCGAGCAGGCTCACAACGGTCAATTCAGGATTGGTCGGTTCAAAATACTCTTCCGTACCGAAAATTATATAGGTACTAAAGTAGAATGTAATTACACCAATTAATCCGATCAGACATGAGACAGGCAAGGAAATTTTATTGTTCAGACCGACATAGAGCAATGCAAATAAGATCGTAAATGTCGGCACTAAACTTAAATGTAATGCGGCAAGAACAAGCGCAATAATGATGGCTTCATTGGCAAATAGAACGTTTTTTTCTATTTTTTTATCAAATTTATATTGCAGCCATTTTTCCAAACGGGGACAAAATAGAAAATAAGCTAGTAATAATGGAAGGAGATAGAGTTGATAGCTAGCACTGGTAGAGGTAAATGTATAAATTACCAAAATCAGTGACAGAATCGAGTATCCCATCAAACGATGGAAATAAGCGAACTGTCTAGGTTCTTTATCAATCAACCTATCTAGTGGCACTCTGTCCTCCTTTTCTTATTATAGAATACTGTTTTTTATTCTATTTTCTGGATCAGTCCATGCGCCAGTCAAATGGCATGTCACCTTGACCGCGTAGCGCAAGCATCAATGTTTGACGCATATGCGCGAGTACATCATTACTGTATGGTACTGCTGGCGTTCCCCATACCGGTTTCGGCCATGCCACATCGTTTTGATAACGTACAACATGATGGAAGTGAAGCTGAGGAACAACGTTCCCTAATGCTGCCACATTCATCTTGTCTGCACGGAACACACGTGAAAGTTGGCTTGATAACCAGCTTGATTCACGTAGAAATTGTTCTTGATCTGCTTGGCTTAATTCATAGAGTTCTGTAACGCCTGGTACACGAGGTACAAGGATTAGCCAAGGAAATTGCATATCATTCATTAAACGACATGTTGAAAGCGGAAAGTCGCCTACAAAAAATGTATCTTGAGCAAGTTGTGGATGCAAACTAAACATATCTTTATAAATGATGCAGAATAATGATGATCAATACTATCACATCAGTTTTGATGTGAATATTATTAGTCACCCGTTTGCTTACAAATAACAATGATTTTCCTCATTTATTGTAGGAACATCTGATCAAAAACATGTCGTGATCTTGCAAAAAACCAAACTTGCTCAATTAACACTCAATTCACTTTTTTCAACGGACTAATTCAACTCACTCACCAACTTGTTGAGCAGGTCAATAATGAACTGGATTCGTTTGTCATACTCAGCCAGTTGCACCATGACTTTCAGGCGTTGCCCGCCTTCCATCCGGTAATAGGTTGGCTGCTTCTGCATCAGCTGAATGATACTGATCGCCTGTACAGGTGTATCTGGAGAAAATTCGATATAACCGCCATTACTATTGATATCAATCTTGGTAATGCCCAGTTGTTCAGCCTTTAAACGCAACTGATGAACGCTAAATAGCTGTTTCACAGGTTGTGGCGGAATACCAAAACGATCAATCAGCTCCATACGAATATTATCGAGCTTCTCCTGACTATCGGTATTACTAATGCGCTTATAGAACAACAGGCGCTGATGTACGTCACCTAGATAATCATCTGGAATCAACGCTGGCATATGTAAATTAATTTCAGCAGTTAATGACAAGGGTGCATCAAAGTTTGGCGTTTTACCTTTCTGAATTGCTTTGGTCGCCTTCTCAAGCATTTCCATATACAAACTATATCCGATGGCCTGCATAGAACCGCTTTGCTGCTCACCGAGCAACTCACCCGCGCCTCGAATTTCCAGATCCTCTGTAGCCAGCATAAAGCCAGCACCGAGCGTTGAAGCACGTTGAATGGCATCCAGACGTTTTTCAGCATCACCTTTCAGATGCTTAATCGACGGAACCAACAAATAGGCATAGGCTTGGTGATGTGAACGCCCAACACGACCACGCAACTGGTGTAGCTGTGCGAGGCCTAGCTTATCTGCACGTTCGATAATAATCGTGTTGGCATTCGGCACATCAATACCTGTCTCGATAATGGTCGAGCACACCAAAACGTTATATTCCTTATGGTAGAACTGCTGCATCACCTGCTCAAGTTCACGTTCGCGCATTTGTCCATGTGCTACCGCAACACGTGCTTCAGGCACCAGATGACGTATATTTTCCGCAGTCCGTTCGATGGTATCAACTTCATTGTGCAGGAAATACACCTGCCCACCACGTAACAATTCACGCAGAATTGCCTCTTTCACCGAATCATCGGTATGTTCCTGAACAAAAGTTTTCACCGCTAAACGACGTGCTGGCGGCGTAGCAATAATCGAAAGATCACGCATACCAGAGAAAGCCATATTCAAGGTACGCGGAATCGGTGTCGCTGTCAGCGTCAGCATATCCACATCGGCACGCAGCGCCTTGATTCGCTCTTTGTCACGCACGCCAAAACGATGCTCTTCGTCGACAATCATCAGACCAAGATTTTTAAATTGCACGTTTTCTTGCAGAATTTTATGCGTCCCAACCACGATATCGACCTTACCTTCGGCCAAATCTTCAATAATTTTTAAATGGGCTTTATTACTACCGAATCGAGACAACACTTCGATACGTACTGCCGTATCCGCAAAGCGGTCTTTAAAGGACTCAAAATGTTGCTGAGCCAATAAGGTGGTTGGAACTAACACAGCCACCTGTTTATTATTCTGTACCGCAACAAATGCTGCACGCATCGCCACTTCTGTTTTACCAAAACCAACATCACCACACACCAAACGATCCATCGGTTTGGCAAGCTGCATATCATGAATGGTCGCTTCAATCGCATTGGCCTGATCCAGCGTTTCTTCATAGGCAAAACCGCTGGCAAATTGCATATAGCCCGTATGATCAAGTTCAAAAGCAAAGCCAGGTTTAGACTGGCGACGCGCCTGAATATGCAGTAATTCAGCCGCCACATCATGAATCTGCTCCAAAGCCTTACGTTTTGCTTTGCTCCATGTGTCTGTACCCAGCTTATGCAATGGTGCCAGATCTGGATCACCACCACTATAGCGACTGATTAAATGTAAATTGGTGACAGGAACGTAGACTTTTGCGCCATCAGCATAATCTAGTTGTAAAAATTCATGATCCTGCTCGTCGATTTCCAACGTCACCAAACCTGCATAACGCCCAACACCATGATCAATATGCACGACAGGCGCGCCAATACTCAGCTCAGTTAAGCTGCGAATAAGAAATTCTTCAGAAACTTCCTGCTGACGCTTACGGCGACGCTGTACCACCCGATGTTCATACAGCTGATTTTCTGAAATGACCGATAACTGATCTGTAAGCAACAAACCACGGTCTAAAGGCGCACTGGTAATCGCGACTTGTAATTTATCTTTCTGGAATTGAGCAAAACTTTCTACATTCTGAATTTCGCCCAATACACCACGCAACGCATCTTTTAAGGTTTCACGGCGACCTGCACTCTCTGCCACCAACAAAACAGGATGTTTAACCTGATCAATATAGTGTTTAACTGCTTCGAAAGGTTGTTCCTTTTTTGGATCAACAGGCAATTTGGGTGGTTGCTCAGCGGCAAGGTTTAACACACCCGTTTTAGCTTCAAACGCCTCTGCTGAAGCCACAATTCTTGGAAACTGATTGAGTGCCTGTAACACATGATTGGGCATTAAGAACAGTTCTTCAGGCGGCAGAATCGGTTGATCAATGTTATGACGACGATCTTCATAGCGACGCACAACCTCTTTCCAGAAATTGATTAATTCGTCTTCAATCTCATTATTTGTAATGACAACGCAATTCTTTGGTAAGTATGTCATGAACATACTTTGCGCTTCCATCACCTTCTTATCAAAGAATAATGGCAAATAAAATTCCAATCCAGGTGTCGAAATACCTTCAAGTACATCCTGATAAATTGGATTTTTCTTTGGATTCGCTGTTGGAAAACTTTCCGCATAACGGTCTCTGAAAATAGAACGCCCTTCTTTTAAAGGAAATTCCTTCGCAGGTAAAACCGTGAAGTTTTTTAATGATTCTGTCGTACGTTGTGTTTCTGGATCAAAGAATTTTAAGCTTTCAATTTCATCATCAAATAAGTCAATTCGAATCGGCTGATCTTGTCCAGAAGCAAAAATATCCATGATACTACCGCGAACAGCAAATTCGCCATGATCATAAACCGTGTCTACCAAACGATAACCCGCTTGTACCAGCTGCTTTTTTTGTACTTCTAAATCTAGCTTTTGCCCAACCTTAATATCAAAGTGTTCGCCCACCACCCATGAATAAGGTGCAACACGTTGTGCTAGGGTACTCGCCGAAATCAGTAGAATACCCTTTTGCGGCATATGCGACAAAATGGCCAAACGCTCAGACACAATATCCTGATGCGGAGACAAACGGTCATACGGCAAAATTTCCCAATCAGGAAAAATGGTTGGTTTAATGCCATAAAACTCAAGCTCACTTTCCAACTGAGCAAGGTGCTGATTATTCCGAGCTACAATGACGTAGAGATTCGAGCTTTGGGTTGCGATTTCTTTGAATAATAATGCAGCCGATGATCCCAGCAAGGAACCAATCCAGCGTTTTTCGCCCGCTTTAAATTGTTGTAGGTTTAATTGAGAGATTTCTTGTTGGAACATAGAGAAAATCATGCAATCTAAAAAGATAAGTCCCCTATTTTAGCATGATGTTTTTTGTGAATAGGAATTTTTTGGCTTATCCTTAATGCAAAATTGTCTATGCAGTAGATCAAATAGAATTGCTATCAAAGTCACTATTATTTAAAAACAGGATTTGATAACCAATCTTTAATGTTTTGGGTTTGCTTATCTACCTCAATAAGAAGATGAGGATTATTTTCATGTGTCCATTCTTCATCACACCAGTCACAAGCACCATATAAATCACCTAACCATGAGGGATAATATACAATTTTCTCATCAAGATGACGCGGAGCTCCGATAAAACCAGCCTCTATATTGTTAAAAATTTCACATAATTCAAAAGGCCGTATTTCACCAACTTGGTAACGCGCAAGAATATTTAGGAAGTAATGAGCAGCTAAAACTTCTGCCTCAACACAATCTACTGAAAAACTGGGATCTGTTGCTTGAATCAGTTCAAATAGTAAAGCTTTCTGATCTACCCTAGTATCTAATAGTTCAAAAAAATCCATCTCTATAATTTCATTGTTTTCTATATATTCATTAATTTTTTTGGCGATGATTTCTTTAGGGTACTCACCATAATGAATCTCAATAAAAAGCGCCTTAAAAGTCATAAAAATCTCTACTTTTAAGTCTAAAACAAGATCAGTTCATTTTCTTTGTCTTAGACATTTTTATGTTCCTGTGAAATCATAATTTTGATCGCATTAAAGAATTCAACTTACTTAGGCTATTTATTTAAATAAAAAAGAGCAGAAACAGTACTTCCTTTTCAAGAATTTTGTTTTTACACATCAATTTTAAAACCTAAATTGACATCACAAGCCGCGAACCCACCACGTATACCAAAATTTTCTGTTGAAACTTCTCTCAAGATAATGGTGATATGATCTTTGGGGATACCTAAGCGATTTAAATTATCAACAATTGTCTTATAAAGATGTCTTTTTGCATCTAACGAACGACCACTAAAACCATCAATAGTAATTAATGTATAACATTCTGGTTGAGACTTATCTAATGGACACTGAAAACGATGGGGTTCATGGACGACCAAACGAATGATACGATCATCTGCTTTTATTTTAAAAGCGTCTCTTAAAGCAGAATGAACTGCCTCCATCACGTTCAGCTCAATCTCAACTGAATATTGTTGTCTCACCTCAATCTGTACGCTAGGCATTTTTTATTTTCCTGAAAATCTATCTCAGAGAAATATGTATCGTTTTTAGATCAAATAATCAACAAGCACTTTTCATCATTAGACTCGATAAAAAAAGCACTTTCCATCAAATTCTGAAAAGTGCTTCTTCATCCATCTTTATTATAAATTATGATACAAGTTTGGCATTCGGAAAGAAACGTCCTTCAATCATGTCATAGCACCATTGGAAGATGAATGTATAAACCAGAATACACATCGTCAAACCGAAGTCTAAAATAATTGCTTCAATAATTGTCATTTTCATTAAATAAGCAATGATTGGAATGGTTGCGAGCATCAAGCCGCCTTCAAATCCGATCGCATGCAGAATACGCACAGGAACCGTTCGTTCCCAATGATATTTTTGTTCCACTTTTTCAAAGTAATGGTTGAAAATCATATTCCAGAATACAGAAATCACCGCCATGATCGTACCTAAAACACCCGTTACTTCTAGTGGCATACTAAAAATAAAACTTAACGCAATAGCGATGATGACCAATAAAATCACTTCATAGCTGATCGCATGAACGAGTCTTCTTTTGGAAATCAACATTTTTGTAACACTCTCTTGTTTGGATAGTTGCCATTTTATTTTTATAATATTGATTAATCCAATCAGATTCTTTCAGTTTTTTTGACAAATGAATATTAACCAAGAACAACTCCTCATGTTTCAGACGGTCATTGAAACAGGCTCCTTTTCTGCTGCTGCCCGTAAATTAGGCAAAGTACCTTCAGCAGTCAGTATGTCGATTGCCAATCTGGAAATTGATCTCAATCTGAAACTATTTGAGCGGATCGGACGAGAACCAACTCCGACCGCTGAAGCATGGGTTTTATATGAAAAAACCCAGCAGTTATTGATTGAAATGAATCAATGGAAACAGCATGCCCACGCGTTAAGTACAGGTTTGGAATCCACTTTAAATATTGTGGTCGTCTCAGAACTGCTCCATACCAACTGGACAGATTACATCACCCTGCTCGATCAACATTTTCCGAGCCTGTCACTCAATGTCGTTTCAGCACCACAAGAAGATGCACTGCAAATGTTACTTGATCAAACCGCGCAGCTTGCCCTGATGTTTGAACGGGAACAATTAGATAGCCGTGAGCAGTTCGTTGAGTTAAAAAGTGAAGCGCTTGTTCCCGTGATTGCGAAAACGAATCCTTTGGCACAACTAGATAAGGTTTCATTTGAGCAAATGGTTCAGACCCGTCAGATTGTCGTCGCCAGTCGAGACAATACCATTCGACCTGAATTGCTGTATTCAAAAGATTATTGGCGCACGGACAACCATCACTCCGCGTGTATGATGATCGTTCGGAATTTAGGTTGGGGCGTTTTACCTTTAGAAATGTTTAATGAAAATCCTGAATTGCGTAAAAAATTAAAAATTCTGGATCTTTATGATTTTACACCGAAATTTGAATACTACGTCGATCTGGTCTGGAGTCGAGAAAGTGAACTGGGTGCAGCAGCGAGATTCCTGATTGATCATATCCGTAAACAACGTCAACACATGAAGTAATAAAAGATAACTTTAAGGAATAACTCCATCAACAAAAGCGATGCTTTGCTTTTATGCAGAGTATGCTATAAAAGAAATTACCAATAATATGTTTAAGTAAGAACGCTATATCAATGACTCAGACTGCCTTACATCAATTAAAAGATTTAACAACCGTTGTTGCCGATAGTAGTGACCTAGAAGCAATTGAAAAATTTCGTCCACTTGATGCAACAACTAACCCTTCACTCATCACTGCGGCTGCGGAATTACCAGAAAGCAGAGCGCTGATTGAAGATGCCTATACCCAAGCAAAACAAGAAGGTTATCAAAGCGACGAGTTAATCGAGCGCACGATTGATATTTTGACTGTAAAATTCGGTGTTGAAATTTTAAAACTCATTGAAGGCCGGGTTTCAACTGAAGTCGATGCTTCTTTGTCTTATGATACGGAAGCGACCATTGCTAAAGCACGCGAATTGTCTAAGCTGTATCAAGGTTATGGTATTGAGCAATCGCGTATCCTGATCAAGATTGCTTCAACATGGGAAGGTATTCAAGCAGCGAAAGTGCTTGAAGCCGAAGGTATCCCGTGTAACCTTACCCTGCTATTTGGTCTACATCAGGCACAAGCCTGTGCAGATGCCAAAGTTACGCTGATCTCACCATTTGTTGGTCGTATTCTTGACTGGTACAAAAAGGCTGAAGGTGTTGAGCAATATCCAATTGCCAAAGATCCAGGTGTCCTTTCAGTCAAGAAAATCTACAATTATTACAAACAGGAAGGCATCACAACTCAAGTGATGGGTGCCAGCTTCCGCAGTACAGCTCAGGTATTGGGTTTGGCAGGTTGTGATTTACTGACGATTGCACCAAATCTATTGGCTCAACTTGAACAAGATCAGCAAAATGTTGAAGCCCAATTGAGTGTTGAGTCAGCCCAGCAAGCTGAAAAAATTGATCGTCCAGCGCAAAGCAAAGAAAGCTTTAAAGCTGAACTTGAACAGGATTTGATGGCATTCCAGTTATTGCAAGGTGGTATCGACGGCTTTATCAAGGCTCGTGATCAACTGAGTTTATTGCTGCGCCAATCTTTTGGAATTGATGCTGAAATCAAACCATAATTAGTCGAATTTTCACCAATAAAAACCGATTTTTGCTATATTAGCAAAGATCGGTTTTTTAATGAGTTTCTATCGTGTTCGGTATAACAGATTTAACCACTTATATTATTGGTACTATCTTAATTGTGTTATTACCTGGCCCCAACTCATTATATGTGATGTCTGTAGCATCACGTTATGGCATCCGCACAGGCTATGCGGCAGCATGTGGTGTCTTTACAGGCGACTTTATTTTAATTCTCTGTACCGTGCTAGGTGCAGCCTCTTTGTTGAAAGCCTTCCCGATCTTGTTTGTAATTTTAAAATTAACAGGCGCATGTTATCTGGCCTATTTAGGTTTTAAATTACTACAAGGCGCTTATCAGACATGGAACAAGCCACCACATCATGCTGAACTGGCAGCACTACCAAATTTAGACCAGATCCATCCTTACCGCACCGCTTTAAGCATTAGCCTACTCAATCCGAAAGCGATTTTGTTCTTTCTCTCCTTCTTCGTGCAGTTTGTCGAGCCAAGCTATGCCTATCCTGCTTTAAGCTTTTTAATTCTGGCTATCATCTTACAAATAGTTAGTTTTAGTTACCTAACTGCATTAATTTTTTCAGGTATCAAACTTGCTGGCTTCTTCAAACATAATTATAAATTGGCAGCCAGCGGCATTTGTCTGGTGGGCATTTTATTCTTTGGCTTTGGTTTAAGGCTGGCGACCTCAACGCTATCTTAATACAACCTGCTATTTTCTAGATATTTCATTTAATTTATATTTAAATTTTAAAATAAAAAGCCCTCATCAAAATGAGGGCCGAAAAATCTTGAATCGCAATAATCGCTATTTATCTTCTAAATCCTTTTGTGTTTCTTCTTCATTTAAAATACGTCCTGTCTGTTTAGGGCGAATCAATGGTGCTGTTGGCCGTGGATGCGTATGGGTATATTGTAAACCCACGCCTGCATACACATCATCTGCGGCAATTTCAGTTTCAAAACGCTCTTCATCACGATCACGAATTTCATCAGTAATACGTTGCACTTCATCTTGCTCAACCCCTAACTCTTGCAGAATCACACCACCAAATTTGATTGCAGATTCAAAAGTTTCGCGAATCATATAATCTACTTTCTGTTTCACGAGATAGAGTGAATGTTCACGGTCATAAGAACGAACCAGCAGCTTGGCGAGTGGGAATTCATGGGTCACCAGTTCGACAATACGGTTGGTGGTTTCCTTACTATCCACGCAGACAACAATGGCTTGTGCTGTCGCAGCACCAGATGCATGCAGAATATCCAGACGGCAGCCATCGCCATAATAAATTTTAAAACCAAATTTCTCTGCGTTTTGAATCATGTCGATATCATTATCAATAATAGTCACATCAACACCACGTGCCAGTAAGATCTGACTGGTAACCTGACCAAAACGACCAAAGCCAATCATTAAAATACTACCACTCAAGCCTTCGGCAACAGTGACATTGTCCAGATTAATCTGGTCTTTAGTTTCAGTGAATCGTTTAAAAAGAATTCCCACGATCGGAGTCAGCACCATAGAAAGCACCACAATCGCGGTCAAATTAGACTTAACCGTGTTATCAATCACTTGAGCACTAACTGCGGCTGCAAAGAGAACAAACGCAAATTCTCCCCCTTGTGCCATCAGCAACGCGCGATCTAAAGCTTCGGTATGCCGGCTTTTGGTTACACGCGCAACGATATAAATCATGAGCGCCTTGGCAAACATCATGGCGAGCACACCACTGATAATGAGTTGCCAGTTTTGTGCAACCACAGATAAATCGAGAGACATCCCGACGCCGAGGAAGAACAAGCCCAGTAATAATCCACGGAAAGGCTCGATATCGGCTTCAATCTGATGTCTAAAGGTTGATTCTGATAATAATACGCCTGCGAGGAAAGCCCCCATCGCCATAGACAGTCCACTGACTTGCATCAACAATGCAGCGCCTAAAACCACCAGAAGTGCGGCAGCAGTCATCACTTCACGTGCTTTTGCAGCAGCAAGCAATCTGAACAAAGGATTTAATAGCCAATAACCCGCAGCAATCAGACCCGCAATTGCAATTAAACCGATGCCGATACTTTCAAGACGCGTAGAGGTACTTTCCACCACATGATTCGGCGCCATAAAGGCAACAATTGCAAGTAATGGAACAATCAATAAATCTTCAAATAATAAAATGGCGACAATCTTCTGACCATGTGGTTGGGTAATATCACCTCTATCCCCCAATAATTGCATCACAATTGCAGTCGAAGTCAGCACAAATCCGGCAGCACCAATAAAAGCCACCTGCCAGCTAAAACCAAACAGCAGACCGACACCAGTTAAAGCTAGACCACAAGCCACGATCTGCAAGGTGCCCAAGCCAAAAATTTCCCGCCTTAAACTCCAGAGATGGGAAGGCTGCATTTCCAGCCCGATCACAAACAGGTACATCACAATACCCAGTTCTGCAATATGCAAAATCGAGGCTGAATCGTGGAAGAATGCAAACCCGAATGGGCCAATAATCAATCCTGCAATCAAATATCCCAGCACCGAACCTAATCCGATGCGTTTAAAAATCGGGACGGCAACCACAGCCGCAGCCAGCAAAACCACTGGTGCAATTAAACTGATTGAATGTGCTTCTGAACTCATACTGTTCTCATTGTTATCATGCTGGTTTCATTTTAGGTGAAACAATTAAGGCCATATATATCATTTTTAGGACAATGCATCCCAATTCAATCATTTAGGAAACGATTTTCCTAAACTTAATTTATTGTATTTTTGTCCCAGAATGCCTGACGAACCTGAGGCATGGCATTGAGGTGGTTAATGATATGTTGAGCTTCTTCCGCTTCAATTGAGGTGGCAATGAGCGTAACTTCAATTTCCACTTCCTTCTCACCAAAAGGCGTGACATCAATATCTTTGGCAGGATAATTATGATGCTTCAAGGTCAGATTCAGCTCATCCATGACGGCTTTGCTGTGACTACGATCACAAATAATATAAATCACATGCATGACCTCAGTATCATCATCCAGCGGACGGCGGTCAATAGCATGTACGATAGGTCGCAGCAATGTATTTGCAGCTAAAATAAATAAAGTTGCCAATATCGCTTCAATCACCAAATCTGCCCCAGCGGATGCTCCGACTGCTGCCGAGCACCACAAGGTCGCCGCGGTATTGAGACCATGAATATTGCCTTCCTGACGCATAATCACACCTGCGCCCAAGAAACCAATACCCGAAACCACATAGGCAATTACCCGAACCGCTCCATCGGCGCCCGTCAAATTAATCGCAATATCCACAAAGATGGCAGCACCGACGGCAACTAAAACATTGGTTCGTAGCCCTGCTGTACGCTGCCGATACTGACGTTCAAAACCGATCAGGGCACCTAAAATAAATGCCACAGAAAGACTGATTAAAGTATCCAGAATATTAGAAAAATCGGTATGTTCCAGAAATTTTAATTGCATGTTCCACCTCTTTATTATCAATGATTTTTAATGAAGGATAATGTGAAATACTGCAATTATGATGACGGTGTAAAACTCAATCCCAAACCGAACCAATGCTGTTTATCTGCATGTAAGCGATCACCAAATGATGCTTCCAGACTTAATACATTCGGAATAATGCTGTACTGCACTGCGGTCTGAAAGAACGGTGCCTGACGATCCTGATTGTAGGTTTCAAGAATTAGCCCCACCCGATCCGTTACATTATAGGTTGAAGCCACGCCCCAACGAACAAGTTGCTCATCGGCATGTTGATAACCAATATTGGTATCTATAGCTAAACGTTGATCTAAAAATTCAAAACTCACCGGTACATTGAAAAACCAGTCCAGCTTGCCACCATGATGCGAAACATCATCACGTGAGAGCAATAAACTAGAGCCAACAGCCCAATCATTTTCCATCGGTTGTAATATGGTTTTGGCCTGAGCTGAAAATCCATGAATCTGATCAATATCTTTGTTCGAATGATACCCTAAAGATATTTCTAAATTTTCATTGAGATTACAGGCAGGCACGACTTGATAACCCCAACTGCCATCTTTATTACGCGTATAGGTACTTTCCAGCTGACAATGCTTTGCTGTCGTAATCGAAACATCATCAGTATTGATCAGCGGGCCAGCCTTACTTTTTTGTGCCAGCAATAAACCAGATAAAACAAATACTTGAACAACAGCAATCCATTGAATGGAAGCGTGAAAGAACATAGGCTTCTCCCCATTTTAGGTGAGAAACTAAACAGGTTGCAGTCAATACAATAAATTTTGTGAATACAGCAAAATTTTATAGAAGGGTTAAAAAATTTATATCAAAGCTATCTCATTGCAAGACAGCCAACCTAACAGGCTATCTTGTTCAGTATTCGCTTTGATTTAATCGATGATTAAACCCGAACCTCGAACAACTACCCATTTAGGATCTCCGTGAATAAATTCAAAGGCATTATAGGACATGCGAATTGATTCACAAGTCCTATCGTATGAATTTTTTATTACATGATAAAATTTCGGTCTAAATTAAAGCTCTCTTACCACAACTGTTTTTGCCATTTTGTCGTGCCAACCCTGTTTCTTGGCATCGAAAGCCACCCAGATTAAACCAATGAAAAATACCAATGTTGCAGGAATATAGCCAATGTAGCGAATAATCCCTTGCCCGACAGTTACATTTTCACCGGTTTTTTCATCCAGCACTTTTAAACGCAATAAACGCTTACCTGGTGTACCTGCAAATTTAATCCAGCAGAAAATATAAAAGACGGCGGTGATGATTTGCCAGATCCAGTCAGAGGTCGACATGAACTGGAATGATGAAAATCCATCAGAAGCCACCGTAGTTTCTCCACCACCAAAAATCATGGTTAGTGGAATCATCGCCACAATCACGATAATTGAATCAATAATTGCTGCGCCAACACGGATCCAGAAGCCTGCATACTCGTATTTATCAGACATTTTCCCCTCACTTTTTTATTTCTAAAAATTAATATTTATCAATAATAACCTGTTGTTCCAATGATTTATATTATGTTTTGTTTTAATTCCCGATCAAAAAAGTCAAGCGTACGTTGCCAGACCACTTTGGCTTCAGGCAATCCACGACTGACGCTACGAAAACCATGCGGCATATTATAGGTATAGGCTTCGACCCGATCTCCCAATTGCTGGATCAGCTGCTTACGCTTGGTTGCTGGACAAAATGGATCTACATTCGACCAGTGCCCCTGTAAAATACGAACCTCATCCAGAGATTCTTTTTTCGGAATCCCTGCTCCTTCAATACCTAAAGAATGATGATAAACCACAGGTGCCAACATATCGTCACGTTTCGCCATCTGGATCACGTAGCCTCCTGTTAAGCATTGACCTAACATACCTAAACGACCATTTGAACGTGGATCTGCTTTGAGTGCATCCAGCAATACATGGATTTCCTGATTGACCTCACTATCCGCTGCGTTACTGCGTCCTGCTTTGCTCACCATCGCACGAATACAATATTTAACTGCACCGCCACTAAACAGATTAGGCACATAAACCAGATAGCCACGTTCTGCCAAGTCCTGGGCATCTTCCCGATAAACATCAAGGATACCGAATAACTCGTGTAATAATAAAATCGCAGGCGCTTTTTCCGAAGCCTGTGCTGGCGCATAAACTTCTACTTCGATTTGACGTGTCGGTAATGTGATTGTTTTTATTTCCATTGCAGTCATCCATTGCATTCGAATCGCTTCCATACTATTTATGACAATTATTATTGTCAAATAAAAAAGGATGCCTGACGACATCCCTTTTCTCAATGTATTTGAAGCTTGAATTAAATACTTAACAAGCTATTTAATGTCTCAGCTACATTTTTAGATTTTACTTTCGGTTGCAATGCTTTAAGCGCTTGCTGGACTTGAGTGCGTTGCGGTTCAGCCAAAGTGTACCAGCGAGAAAGCACTTGCAGTAAACGCGAGCCTAAGATTGGATTTTTCTCATCCAGATAAGCTGCCAACTCAATGAAATGATCAACACCAAAGCTCCACGTATTCACAGGATTGGCTGCCAGACCACCACTGACCGAACGGATACGGTTTGGTGTACCGAGATCATAATCCACATGCTTGGTGAGATATTCAATGGTTTCTGCTGTCGCATTTGGATTAGATGCCTGAATGGTAAACCATTGATCCAGAGACAAAGCTTCATCTTTAAAACGGTTATAGAAATCCGCTAATGCAGCTTGCGCCTGTGGTGCATCATTCCAGACCAAAACACGTAATGCGCCTAAACGTTCAGACATATTGCCCGTTTGTTGATATTGCGCATAAGCCAGCTCAAACACCGCATCATCACCCTGACGTGCCAACATATTTAACATGATATTTTTGAGCGCACGTACTCCCATTGCCAAAGAAAACTCTTTTTGCAATGCAGGATCTAAGGCCAGATAAGTGTCTTTCCAGAATGAACCCAATTCGCGTGCTAAACGATTCAACACTGCTTCGCGCTTTTCCAGCACCAGCTCAGGTTCATAGTCCTGATCAATACGGCTACCTAAATAATTCTCGCTAGGCACATCAAATAAACGTGATGCCAACAAAGGATCCTTATTCACTAGCTCAGGTAAGGTGTTTTGAATGGCCTGAATATAAATATCGGCTTTGTGATCTGCTAATAAAATCCGTTCCAATAAGGTTTGTGTGGCTTGCCACTGGTTAAAACCATTGGTTTCATGCTGGATCAGGAAGGCAAGATCTTCATCAGAATAATCAAATACCAAATTCACAGGCGCAGAGAAATTACGCAATAATGATGCGACAGGTTGTTCAGTCACACCAGTAAATTCAATGGTGGCTTGATCCTGATCAAATAAATACACGCCATCTTTTACATCATTTACAAACAGATCAGCACTGTGCAAGGTGTATTGCTCACCTGTATGGGCATTAAATAACGCCAAAGCCACAGGAATCGGCACTGCCTTCAAGTCTGGATATTTAGGATGCGCTTTTAGGCTTTGTTTTAAGCTGAGACGATAAGTTTGCGTAGCCGCATCATACTCACCTTTGGCTTCTAGCTTTGGCGTACCTGGCTGGTTATACCACGTCAGGAAGTTGGAGAGATCTACGCCTGAACCTGCGCTCAATGCAGCCACCCAATCTTCAACCGTAACTGCTTGTCCGTCATGACGGCGGAAGTATTCATCTGTACCCTGACGGTATTTTTCTTTACCGAGTAATGTCGCCATCATGCGGTTAATTTCCGCACCTTTTTCATACACGGTCGCTGTGTAGAAGTTATTAATTTCGACGAAATGGTCTGGGCGTGGCGGATGTGACAATGGGCCCGCATCTTCTGGGAACTGATGCGATTTTAATACGGCCACATCATCAATGCGTTGTACCGCAGCAGATTGCAAATCCTCAGAGAAAGACTGATCGCGGAAAACAGTTAAGCCTTCTTTTAAGCACAGTTGGAACCAGTCACGACAAGTAATTCGATTACCTGTCCAGTTATGGAAATATTCATGTGCAATTACCGACTGTACCCGCATAATCGCAGCATCCGTGGTGTATTCTTCATCGGCCAACACACATGAAGTATTAAAGATATTTAAACCTTTATTTTCCATTGCGCCCATGTTGAACTGACTTACCGCAACGATCATGTAGTTATCGAGATCGTAAGGACGGCCATAGTGTTCTTCGTCCCAACGCATTGAATGCTTTAAAGCTTCCATTGCGATGTGACATTTCGGAATATCTTTTTCAATCGCATAGATTTCTAATGCCACATCTCGGCCTTCAGAAGTAGTGTAACGATCTTTCAATACTGCCAGATCACCAATCACACAAGCGAATAAATAGCTTGGTTTTTTGGTTGGATCTTGCCAGATCGCAAAGTGACGGCCATTACCTGCATCACCTGTTTCCAATAAGTTCCCGTTTGCCAGCAATACTGGATATTTTTTATCGGCTTCTACACGGGTGGTAAATTCAGCGAGCACATCTGGACGATCTGGATAGAAGGTAATTTTACGGAAACCTTCAGGTTCATTCTGGGTCACGAACAAGTCACCTGCCTGATACAGACCTTCAAGCTGGGTATTTGACTCAGGGTGAATCACGACCTGAGTTTGAATAATGACCTCATCTGGTGCATCGGTGATCACCAACTGCTCACTGTCTAAACGATACTGATCCACATTGAGCAACTGACCATTTAATTGGATAGATTTTAATTCAAGATCACGACCCAACAGGATTAAATCACCTGCAGTTTGGCGCTTCATCACCAATGTTGAGTCCACAAGGGTATGGTCATCATAAACCTGAATATCCAAGTTGATCGATTCAACTAAAAAAGCTGGCTTTTGATAATCTTTTAAATAAATGGTTTGATCTGCTTGTACAGGAGGCTGTGCCGCAATATTCATCAGTATTCCTTATCTTTCATCATGTCGTTTAGATGGTCTTGTTGGCAAGACTTCTTGATCAATCGATCATACGCCAACTTAAGCAACCTGTCTTTAGACGCATACATGGGTTTTAACAGTTTTATTGGGCTTGATCTTCTGCTTTTCAAATTGAATGCGTACAGAACATGGACGTTTAGACAGAATTACAACACAGTTTTCTATTCTTAAATAAAAACTACAGAACCCATTGCCTTATATCGCCTAACTTACATTTTTTGGCTGAGTTTTACATTTTGTGCACGGTTATTGCTTAACCAATTATGCCAATGTAGGTAAATAAAATAAGAGAGGGCTATGACGATGGAATTAAAAGCACATCTTTATCGTTTAGAAAATATCAAGGCGATCCATGATCTCGCAAAAGCAGGTGTGGATCATCATGTCATTTCCGTTTTTTTAACAGCAGAAGGAATTGAGCTGACCACACTAGAAGTCACCAATATTGTGAATACTTATGATGCGCTTGGCAAAGAAAAGCTGCCAAGTAAAAAAGTACAGGCATTGATTGCCGCTAAAAAAATTGGACAGGAGGACGAAAACTTACCATGCCCTGTTTAGCCATTCACTTTAACCATAAAAAAACCTCGAAAATCGATTCGAGGTTTTTTTATTACACTTAAGGTGTAGCACTATCTGTACGAAGCCAGACCACAGTACGTCCCAGTGCGGAAACGCCCATATAACCACGCATACGTAAACGTTTGCCTTCGCCAGTGACAACACCTTTGCCTTTATAGACACGACCAGATGTTGGCTCTAATACACGCCCATCTATATAAGAATCGGGTTTATTTGGATCTTCTCTAAAACCAGATAGAATTTCCAATCCTAGAATCGGTTTATTGGTATTCGGTGCCGGACATTTGGTACAGTTTGTTAGCGCAATTCCATGCGAATTTGGATAACGATAAATAATTTTTCCATGATAACGTCCGTCATTTCCTTTACGGATTTCGACAATAGAGAGTTGTTCTCCCGTACGTTCTTCGATACTTTTCCAGTAACCTTCAATTGAAGCTGAAAATGATGCTGCGCTCGCGCAAGCAAATGTGAGTCCCATGATTCCTTTCATGAGCATACGATTTAGCATATTCACCCCGTCTAAAAAAACAACCTATTCAAAGAGATAGGTTTAAAGCACGAAAATTATCACAATTTTCATAAAGTTACACTGTACGCCAGAGTTCATTTGTATAAGAAATAACGGATTTTATGCATTAATTTCATAGGATAATGAGTATTCTTTAGACAAATAAAAAAGCCCAAACCAGTCGTTTAGGCTTTCTTAAAAATCAAATACAGTTATGGATTTGCACTATCGGTACGAAGCCAGACTTGTGTGCGTCCTAGCGCAGAAACACCCATATATCCACGCATACGCAGACGCTTACCATCCGCACTGAGTTGTGCTTTGCCTTTATAAATATTGCCGCTTTTTGGCTCTAGCACCCGACCATCAATAAATTGATTCGGATTTTTCGGGTCTTCCTTCAATCCCCATGCAATTTGCAGCCCCAAAATAGGTTTATTCTTAAACGGTTCAGGACATTTCACACAATGGGTCAATACCGTACCACCAGGCACTGGATAACGATATACAATCGTTCCCGTATAAGTATTGTCTGCTTTCTTCTTGATTTCAACGATTGAAAGTTGCTCCCCAGTACGGTCATCAATACTTTTCCAAAAGCCTTCTGGTGTTGAGGCAAAGCTCATGCTGGCGAATACAGCCAAGCAACTTCCCATGAGTCCTTTCATGAGTGCATTTTTTTGCATAATCATCTCCGTAATGCAAAATAGATCCATCTATAACTTCATTTTTATGCGATCGTTTACAAACAGTCAACACAACCCAGCATTATTTAATTCATTAAAATAAAAGAAAATTTTAAGCAATTCACATATTTTATAATTAGTGACTATGGCTTGGCACAGTTTGTTGGGTTCTTATTCACGCAATCGTGATGAATGACCCTTTGCATCCGTCCACTTTAGCTTGAATAAAAAACTCAGATTTTTCGCCCTGATTTGAATACGAGCTTTTAACTGTTTATAAACTTTGCATCACTCTAGCAATGGAGCATGTATAATTCCCTTTTTAATGGTCATAGGTTTAACATCAATGGATTTACAGATTCTACAAAAACAGTTAGATGAAAGTAGCCATTGCCCTCTATGCCAAGCGTCAATGAATTGGATAGAAGCTGAACAATACTCACAAGAATTCCAGTTCCATGAATGTAGTCATTGCCAGCATCGGGTATTTAAAAGCGATAGCAAACTAAATTGTCATTGTGCGCAATGTACCGCAAGTCGTAAAAAACAGACCCAACAAACCATTTTGCAAGAACAACGTAAAAATAAAATCAAAGATGAAGTGGTCTATAGCCTCAATCAACTGAGCTTCTTGCATAAGCTATTTTTGCTGAGCTTGTTAGATCGATATGCTCGTGAGGATGTACAACACGATGAGCTGATTCATTGGCAAAATATTAAATATCACGACTTTACCCCTAACTACTTATTTCAACATCAACTCGTCCAAGAGCTACTGAAACTTGGGGTGTTAAAATCGCAAGACAGCAATATCGAAACCGAACATTTTTATTTAAATATTCGACTCGATGGATACGCAGATCCAAGTCTATTCAGCATTACTCAACAATTACGGCAATGGTTTTATGAAAATCTGAGTTTAGGAATTCCCTTTAAAAGCACAGATGAAGTAAAAGATGCGCTGTATCTAGTGCTGTACCAAGAAATCGTACAGTTTATGCAGTTCTATTGCCGCACCTGGGGCATTCAAATTGCAGGAAACCGTCCTTTTCAGGCATTCTGTTATCGCCTCATGGAAGGGCTTGCAGTCGGACAGATTTTCTATTTGATTCAAACCGCTTTGGAATATCTGCATAAACAAAAAGCCTTGCAGCCAAGAAATGATAAATTTATCAATACCAATTTGCTGAAAAAGACATTGGAACAATATCGTGAACGGGCATTGAATGAACGGTGGGAAACCACAACTTTGCCACGCCCCTACACCATTCCATTTAGTAAAATGAGTGAAGTATTATTATTTAAATTTTTGGGTTATGACGAAAGTATTTTTATCCAGCCCGTCTGGAAATCATGGCGAAAAATCGAGCCTCGTTTAAATTTTTATTCAGTGAAACGTTGTATGTATTGTGGTTCAAATGACCTGATCGTAGATTATGATGCTCAAGATTATGTCTCATTAATCTGTCGTAAATGTAAGCATCAAGATCACTATTTCACACGTTAACTCTTAGATTAAAGCCTGTATGAAGGAAGTGTTATGTCACAAAAACAACAATTGATTGATCAAGTCATTGAAGCTTGGCGTGCTTTACAACAACAAGCCCCTTTAGTGCAATGCATGACCAACAGCGTTGCCAATAATTATGTTGCCAACATTTTACTGGCTGCGGGTGCTTCACCTGCCATGATTGATAATCCTTTTGAAGCAGAAGATTTCACAAAAATCAGTGCGGCACTCAGTCTGAATATAGGTACACCAACCACTGAACAAACCCAAGCCATGTTAATTTCGGCTAAAACGGCACAGCAGCATCAAGTGCCTTGGGTACTTGATCCGGTAGGTTATGGCGCTGTTTTGAAATGGCGTAGTGAAACAGTTGATCAGCTTCTGCAATTTCATCCAAGCATTATTCGTGGCAATGCTTCAGAAATCAGTACACTGGCTGGTAACAACATTCAGTCTAAAGGTGTAGACAGCACCTTGAATAGTCAGGATGTTTATGCGCAAGCTAAAAGTTTATTGAAATATACTGAGTGTGTGGCGATTTCTGGTGAATCTGACTTCATCATTTCCAAGCCGTTAAATGCCGTGATTCAGGTCAATGGGGGTTGTCATTTACAGCCTAAAATTACCGCAACGGGATGTGCTTTAGGTGCTTTAACCGCGGCCTATCATGCAGTTGCTCCAGCTACGATTGCAGCGCTGGCTGCTCATATTCATTTTGCCATAGCGGGTAAACTGGCATTTGAGCATGCACAAACTGTCGGTAGTTTTAATATCGCATTTTTGGATTATGTGCATATGCTTGATGATAATTTAATCCAGCAATATGTTGATATTGAGGTTGTTTAAGGCAACATATGTACGGGATAAAACGCACTGCATAGTGCGTTATTTTTTATAGGCATAGATTATCCTGCGTCTTAATTGCATCTTTAAGCTATGAATTATTTTTTATTCGTTACTTCTAAATACCAAATCGTTTCACCCCAACTATTATTTTCAACCTCAGGAAATACCTCCCCCTGCTCAAAATAACGGGATTGCAATTGATTTGCAGGGCTCCACCAATTGCCTGTTCGTTGACAAGTCTGACCAGCAAAACCTTTTAAGTTTTCTATTTGAATTGTCTCAGATGAACCACCTTCATCTGCAATGCGTTCAACTAGTACCCAAGTACAATCGCCATAAAAAGTCTCAAATGTTTCAGGATCCATTCCAGTAGCTATAACACTTCCTACTCCTCTACCCTCCTCCTCACTTGCTGCCATAAACTCAATTCTGTTTCTATCTTCTTCACAAATATAGATACCTGTTTTCCCAACGTTCTCATTAGATTTAACTATTATTTCTGGATTTATCCTATAAATTGGATAAGAGTCAGGTAAAACTAGATTGATTTCATGAAATATATCAGCTTCAGGATAATCAATAACAAGCTCATCAATATTCCAATAGGTTGGATAAGTATTTGAAATAATTGAAGCATAGCTTTTGGCAATTGAATAATAATCCCAACATTGTTTTACTTTATCTGTAGGTAAATCATCCATCCAATGTGGAGAAAACTCACTCAAACCTTTATCATTAGAGCGTATTTCTCCAGTAAAACGTAAATAAGTAAAATCACCTGTTTTTATTTTTGCGTACGCAGACTCTATACGATCCATCGTATTTCTTAAATTAGGCAAAACAGTCCCCCCCCATTGAATATCTGCTTGTTCTGGATAGGGTAAACTTCGTAAATTATATGGTAAATTATGCATATAGATTTCAAATAGTTCTTCTAAACTATCTAAAAAAAGACCATAGTTATTTCGCATAGTCTCAAAAAATTCTAACGAGCTAAATTGTTCTAATAAATATGCAGCTTTAGGATTTACTTCGTAATTCATGATCTTCTCTATCTTGTTTATTTCGGTTTATATTCTAATTTAGCAGCTAAGCTATAATCACCCAAATTTGTAGCTAAAGTAGGGACTCCAACCATTGAAAAATCACCAATTTCTGTGTCCGTACCATAACCCCAACCTGTCAATTTTCGCTTGCTTAGTCCGGAAGTAACCAAGTCATTGGGATCTAGTACGATCTGAATACCGCCACCTTTTAAATAAAACTCATCAAGCTCTTGTGAGGCAGCAGGGCCTTCCCAAGCATATAACTTTTTACCTTTAGGGACTGTATATTCAAGATATTCTCCATTAGCATTCCAACTCGCCCAAACTGCAAATTTATCACGCCACTCTTCACGGCTTTTTAGCTTTTCAAACTCGGACTTACGCATCCAGCAAATACTATTGTCAAAACTACCTGGCGCTAATACACGCACTAAAATATCACCTTCATTAAATATTTGTGCTTTAATTAATTTCTCCCCCTTTGGACCTTGAGCAAAAGTATCAAATTTTCCTTTTAAAGGGTGTGTTAGTTTAGGATTTTTCAATGCAGGTTGCACATTTCCTAAACTAGGATGGAATGGTGTAGTTGCTGTTTTGGGGTCTTTTCTAGCTTGAGGAAAAGGTAATCGCCCATTTTCTGGAGTTAGATGAACCCAATTTGGCTTTTGCTTACGAAATGCTTTAAGTTCTTCATCATCACCCAATCTTCTAAATTGGGTCACATTTCTAACATTAGTCGTTGCTTTAAAAGCCTGATCACTCTCTTTCTCGATTCTAACCGCCAATCTTTCCAAAAAGTCTTGTACAGGCTTTAAAAACTCGCCAAGTTTTTGATTCGCTAAGTTACGGACATCAATTACAGTTTGCAACATTTGTCGTGCTTTCGCACCAATCGCCTTACTTGCGTATTTATCAATAAATTTAACCGTATCTCTTAAATATCCTACAAGTTTATCAAACACGCCCAACAAAGCCTGCTTGGTCAACATGCCTTTAACTTCTCGAATTTTACTCGCTGTTGCTTTATAAATATTGGTAATCTTTGCATTTTTAATAGCTTTTTTTACCGCAGGGCGTGCAAGAAATTTATTTAACTCTGTAATTCCACTTTCAATCGCAGGTTCAGCAAACTTATAAATATTTCCACCTGTAAACTTTAAACCTTTGGTTGCAGGCTTAAGCATGAAGCGTCTAATAGGTGCCAGAATAACTTTGAAAACCCCTTTAAATAATGAACCCAATACTGGAAATAAGCCAATCAGTGTTAGAATCAAACCAACCCACGCCCACGGATTATTACTATCTTCTTTAATCTTTGTCGCATTCGCACAAATATCCCGAACATCACAAATCTGATCTACAAAAGGAATCATTGAAATCACCGTACCGGTGACAATTTGTGCAGTGGTTTGATCCTCAGCAAAGTCTCCTTGTAATACAACCCACAGCCATTCTGCGATATCCGCTGCCGTTTCTTTCCCTTTCTTGATCGCATCATTTACTGGGGCTGTGAACCACGCTAGAGCATTGGTTAGCTCTTTTTTAGATGGTAAAAAATCTGGCATTAAAATTGCCCCTTATTCTTATCAATCTTATCTAATTCTGCCATGACTGTATCAAACTGATCCCAAGGTTTATCTTCTTCCATTTTAGGTTGCTCATATTCTACCTTGATCGCCTTTTGGGGCACATTGTCATGATGAGCTTTACCATGCTCATCTAACCGCCCTTCAATAATCTGATTATTTTCAAAAAAGATTTTATAGCCCAAATTTGCAAATGGTTGGCGATCTACATCTAGATGCTCTAAAGCAATCCAATTTTTATTATCAAATTTAGGTAAAGCTGGTAATTGTGCATTTGCTTGTGCCCCGCCCATAAACAAATGCTGCCCTGCCTTCACCTCAAACTTACCGCCTGTAACAGGAAAAATACCTGAGCCATTCAGCTTGATTTGAGAACCGCCTGCGGTAATCACGATCTCTTTTGGACTAGTAATTTCAATACGATCTTCGGTCGAAATAATTTGAATCCCTTGCTTGGCAAGTAAATCCATACCATCCGACTGGGCATGCGCTTCGAATTTACCTTTCGCAGCCACCTGCTTAATCCCATTCTGTGCTGCAAACAGACTGATTCGGTTTTGAGCATGCGTAATTAGATTCTTTTGTGTGCTTAGATTAATACTATCGCCCGCCAGTTGATTAATTTGCCCATCTGCGGAAACATGAATATCTTCATTGGTACTCAGACCAATTCCTGCAGGTGAGCTCAGTAGCAATAAGGCTTTATTAAATCTAGCAATTTTTTCTTCGATCTGTTCGGCAAATTCTTTTAATTGTTCAACTGATTCAATCTCATCAGTTTGCTGATTCTTGGCAACTTCACTTAATGCTTTGGCATTACTTTGATTGCCCTCAAGCTGCTGTTTGGCAGGCTGTGCATCTAAATGCTCGCCTTGCGCCTGATCTTGTTTCTGCGTACTCAGCAATAAACCTTGACCCGCACGCACTGCGCCCCATTGGTCAGTCCGCAGTTCAAAGCCTTCTCCACGATCTTCACTTTCAGCTTTATCTTTTGGATGGCTGAGTTTACCAAGATTCATTTGGCTGACAGCATGACTACTTTGCAGTTGTGTACTGATCTGACCCGTGGTGTCATCAAAGCGCAGCTGGTTAAAACCTTCGCCTTGGTATTCTTTGGATTTGATCCCTGCGAGTTTTTTGGTATCAGGTAGCTTGCCAGCATTGTCAAACTTGGTCGGACTACGTTGTGCCTCATGAATCCGCCCGACGACATAAGGACGATCAATATTGCCATCAAAGAAGTCAATCACCACAATTTCACCAATACGCGGTAAAAAGCGTGCGCCATAACCTTCACCCGCCCACGGGGTAAGCACATCGACCCAAGCAGAATCGGTATCGTTATCATTGGCACCTGCGCCACCATCATGGCTATGATCATCTGCTCGAGTAAACAGGAATCTGACTTTAATCCGTCCCCATTCATCGACATGGATTTCATCGCCACTCGGCCCCACCACTTTAGCGCGTTGTGGATGTGCCGCTGGGCGATGTTGCAACGGATTATATTCTGGCACCAATGCAATATTACGGCGTTGTAGCGTCAACTGGTTCGCTTGGCGCTCATCCGTCTGCTCAGCATTTAAGCCTTTTAAATGCCACTGACTGTGTTGAAGCAAAGTTTGAACCTGATCCGTCAAGTCCTTAGGCAAATTGTTCTGGTTATAAAAGCTTTTTGACGTAATTAAAAACTCTTTATCTGCACCCTGATGCTGATCAATTTCAGGATGCTCATTCAACTCGAACCAGTAACCTACCTGCGTATCCCGAACTGTAGAACTTGCAACAAACTGCTTGGCTTGAGCGTCGTAGTATTGTCCCAAATTCTGATTCAGTTTTTCGATCTGGGCATTGACCGCTTTGGTCGTGCCATCTTCACCATTCAGGTCTTGAATCCAAGCGGGTGAAAAGTGCCATGCCTGTTCCAATGCAAGCTGTTGGTTATCATGTTGATCACTATGATGATGCTTGCTCTGAACGCTACCAGCGCCTTCTTCCTGTTCCAAAGCATCGGCTTGCCAACGTTGTACATGTACCGCATTGGGTTGCAGTGAACGCTGTGCGACGAATGCAGTGATGCTGTCCTGAGTTTCCGTGGCATTACTGCGATGAAAACGAATATTACGACGTTCTAAAGCGTTATATTGAGTGTTGTCATCAATTAATCTGAGTTTCTGTGCTTCAATCTGCTCACTTGAGCTAGCAACTTTTAACTTGGCTTCATCAATCAGCCAGTTGATCCCTTCACTCCTCATCAAACGGGTAACAAAGTCATAATCGCTTTCATTGCTCTGCATGATAAAAGGACGGACATCATAGTCTTTGCTGAGTCCACTGATATCCAATGTCAAACTCGCTGCAAATAATGGACTTTTTGACTGCCATTCTTTAAAAATGGTCTGGATCACATCAACGACTGATTTCGCCATAAAAACACGGCTATTGCGTCGATGCTTCCATAGTGCAGTTGGATCTTGGACACGAAGTTTATAAAGGGTGAGCGAACCATCGCTTGCACCAACATCGGCTTGGGTCACGATGCCTGAGATACGGTTCAGTTCAGCTCTGTCGGTTACAATATCAATCGCAACTTGACTGCCGATAAAGTTTTTTAATGGAATGACGGCACTGGTCGAAAGACAGACCAGTTGAAGGTCAAGGCCCTGATTGAGCTGATGAGTGCCTTCTATATATTGTAAGAATACTTGATCATTTAAAGATGAGTTGGAGAACTGAGCATGGATCGCACGTTTTTGCGCACTCAGCCCTAAAGTCTCTAAAGCTTGAAAGATATTATTCAGCATCTTTTTATAGATTATTTAATAAAATTTGGCGCATTTTATAAACAGCATACATACTTGTCTATATTTTTAATGTTACGCGCCCACCAGCTTTTTCCCTTGTAGGAAAAATCATCTGAGAAAATAAAAACATAGCTCACGGCGAGCTTATTATCGCCAGATAATGAATATATTTTATTCGAAACCGAATCAACATCATCTCTCTAATCAAGTGAAGTTGATTCAGATAAAATTAAACGCTTGCCTTAAAATAATACTCACTTGGCATATCAATCACTTCGACACAAAGTTGTAGCGGCAATTGATTTTCTACTGGCAGATAGGCTTTTTGTTCAAGTATTGCCAATAAGACCTTGCCTAAATTCTGCTTTTGCACCTCGGTTCTACCGCTCAGCAAATACAGCTTTAGATGAATATAAGCATCTTGAGATTCGCCCATACCAATCAGAAAAGCGTCATCTTTAAAAATACGAGACTTCACATCATTTGGGCTAAACAGATCTGTTTCAATCAATGCCGAATTGACGCTGCTGAGTAATGTTTGCTGATCAAGTTCAGTGAGATTTGCTGAATAATTGGCAACGAGATGAGGCATTTTTTATTTTTCCTATTCGATAAATAACAACGCTAAACGGACTTGATCATAGGCCATACGCGGACTAGTGGCTTCCACGATGGGACGCAATTTGATTGAACCATCATCGGTAAAATGTTCTGGATTCTTACGTTTATGCAAACGCTTATAAATCTTGCGCACTTCTTCAACCACTTCCTCACCAGGATTAGCCACCGAAATATCCAGTCCCTGTTCCTTATGAAGTCGTGCTAGATGATTGATAATCGTAGCAGGAGTCAAACCTCGCTCATGCGCAATGTCTTCAATTTCATAACCGCCTTCGAATAAAGCACGAGTTTCATCCAAAGTCGCAGCAGCGTAATTCTGTTTGCCGCCTTTGGCAATTTTCTTCTCATTACGTGCAATTTCAGTCGCGTTAAGCGTACCACCGCAATGACGAATAAAGGCATTGTGCTGGGTGGTGAGATCGATATTTTCAAAGTTGGTTTCCGCTTCGGTTGATAACTCCTGAAAACGGCGGTCTGCTTTTATTGCCAAGCTATCCAGTTCTAACGCCTGTTCATTAAAGCCCAGTAATTTCAATCCCGTCAGTGATTTTAATCGGGATAAAGCAACATAGCCCTGGCCTTTCTCAAAGGTATGGCTTAAATTGATTTCTGCTGCCTCCAGCGTCATGCCCTGACTTTTATGAATGGTAATAGCCCAAGCCAAACGTAAAGGAATCTGCTGATAACTGGCAATCACCTTACCTGCTTCATTTTCGATTGACCATGTTTCTGGCTCAACCAGAAAAGTGGTGCCATCGGTCAGTTTTACTTTAGGTAAAATGCCTTGCTTATCATCTTCTTCAAAGCCAATGACTTCGCCCAAGCTGCCATTGATATAGCCCATATCAAAGTTATTTTTTACAAACATCACTTTGGCATGTTTTTTCAGGGTCAATTCTTCTGGCGCACGGACTGAGGATTTCAGAGTTTCAATTAACTTTTCATTACCATCCAGCACTGCATTAAATTGATGGCTTTCATTGTCAATTTCATTGAGATGCTGATAATTAATATTATCTACATCCATATTATGCGTGTACAAACGGGTAAATGTTTCACCAATATCATGCTGGCGTGACTGGTGTAATGCAGAGATATGATTGTCCTGAATGCTTTGCGCCCGAATCGCATTTAGGATCTGATTGAGAATCTCATCATCCTGACGATGTTGTTCAGTTAAATAGCAAACGCGGAATTTGGCTTCCACCCAAGCATCGGACATAAAACAGAATTTATCACGATTGTTTTCATCTTTTCTGCCCACAGGCGGTAACTGGAAAAAATCCCCTGCCACAATAACTTGAATGCCACCAAAGGCTTCATCACTTTCTTTAAAGTATTTTAAAACCTGATTTACCAGATTTAGTTGCTTAGCATGCAACATGGAAATCTCGTCAATAATCAGGACTTGGGCATTTTCCAAATGCTCTTTTAAATATTTACGCTCTTTCATACGCTTGAGGTCATCATCACTCAAGCTGTCTTTAATGCCGATACCTGCCCAAGTATGAATTGTCATCCCATTCATATGCGTCGCCGCAATACCAGTCGATGCCGTAATTGCAACGGGAACTTTGCGTGCTTTTAAATAATGAATGTACTGATTAAGCGTATAGGTTTTTCCTGCACCAGCTGAACCCGTCAAAAAAACATTTTCCCCAGCTTTAAGTAACTTCAGTGCAGTCTCTTGTTTCATAATTTCTTCAGTCAAAAACAACAGCACATAGCTTAACGATTTTTTGGCAAAAATAAAAATGCAATCCAGCATCAATCTGCTCTCTAACATCAAATGACGATCAGTGATTCAACTGGTGCGATCGTATATTTACGTTGACATCCAGATGTTTTCATTTAAGGTATTTATTAATGAATTCAGACTTGATCTATAAAAATGACTACTTCAAATCTTTATACTTATCAGCCAGATATACTAGGTGAAGATTATCAGCAACTGACCTTAAATTTCGCTGATGATTATGATGGAAAAGTTGTAGCCACTTTGGTACGAAAGAAGGCCGCTCAAACCACAAAAAAAGCAGTTTTATACATTCATGGTTTTGCAGATTATTTCTTCCAAAAAGAAATGGCAGAACAATTTAACCAGCATGGTTATGATTTTTATGCGCTCGACCTAAGAAAATATGGGCGTTCCAGACTGCCCCATCAGAAATTCTACTACGTGCTTGATTTACGCGAATATGATGCCGAAATCAGCAAAGCGCTAGAAATTATTGGACAAGAAAATCATCAACAGGTTGTACTGGCTGGACATTCGACGGGCGGTTTGATTGCAACACTGTATGCTGCACATTATCCAGATCACCGTTTAATTAAAGCAGTTTGGGCCAATAGTCCTTTTTATGATTTCTACAAAAGTACCATCGAGAAAAAACTCGGCATTCCCTTGCTCAGTGAAGTTGGTAAACGACTACCAAAAGCGAAGTTCCCAAGTGGTCTCAATCAATGGTATACCCCAAGCTTACATAAGGATTTCTATGGGGAATGGGATTTCAATTTAGACTGGAAACCGAAAACTATGCCATTTGTGAATTTAAGTTTTGTGACGGCGATTCATGAAGCACAAAAAGAAATTCATCAAGGTGTGACCTTAAGTGTTCCCACCTTGATCATGCACTCACATCAATCCAACAATCCAAGAAAATGGGGTATTGATGCACGGCAAAGTGATGTCATTTTGGATGTAAAAGATATGACTCATAATGCTAAAAAAATGAAAGGTGATGTACAAACGCTAGCAATTCACAATGGTTTACATGACCTTGTGCTTTCAGCCCCACCCGTACGGGAAAAAGTTTATCAAGGACTTTTTGACTGGCTGGCAGAAAAACTTAAATAATCACCATGACCTTTCAATGCTCAACCGTCTTGATAGCGTTTGAGCATCTGCTTGGCGGGATGATCTATAGGTAATAATTCCATCAACCTCTCCACAGCATCAATTGCTTCAGGGCTATATGCCAGATGCTTTAATAAAATATCACTTTCCTGCGCCTGAAAAATAGCATGACTCAACCGCGATTCGATGCAGTCACGCCATGTACACAAAAATGGACTCTCGGTTTTCGCCAGAAAAATGCCTGTATAACATTGTAAAGCGGTATTTAAATACCCCGCATCCAGTGCCTGCTCCAGTTGCAGAAAATCCGCTTCAACTGGAATTTTCAACTGATAAGGTCGTGAACCTAAGGCATTCCCTAATCGCTCTCTCAGATGGGACATCTCAGCCTTTAAAGTTCCAATACTGACTTTGCGCTCGCCATATAGGGCTTGATGCAGGTGATCGAGGCTCATGCCTTGGGGACATAACGCTAAAATCGTCATAATTTCAATCTGCCTCGGGGTCAGCATCAGATTTTTACCATTCAATGTGGCTTGAGGAGCAGAAAAAGTACGTAAATAAAGCGATTGCTGTTGTAACTCCTGTATAGCCATTTGAATAATTGAGGCACAACGTTCAACAGCCAGCAGACCTAGACTATTATGATTTTTCCAAGTCGTTGATAAATCCACTACACCTAAAGTCTGCTTGGAATGAGGATCAATCACAGGGGCTGCATAACAAACCCAGTCATGTACGGAAGCCATGTAATGCTCATTAGAAAACACACAACTGGATTGACGTGTTTTCAAAGACAATGCCAGTGCATTGGTTCCAACCAGTTCTTCCTGCCACTGCCCACCTGCAACAAAATGCACCCGTTCAGCAGCATTGCGCATTTGCGCACTGGCTGCCGTCCAGATAATGGTACTTCCCGCATCACCAACTGCCAGCACCATCGACGATTGTTCTGCAATATGCTTCAGATCTTCTTTGCAATATTCCAATGCCTGCATCAATGAACTTTTACTTTCAGCACTTTGATCTTGTAAAGGCGCAGCATCGCGCTCTTTCGGAATATTGGCTTGAGTTGAACGCTCCCAAGAGCTTGCAATGCTTTGTCCGAGTTTCTCTGCATGTTGCGGATTTAAAACACTTTGTGTACGACATTGCTCGACCAGCATCCGTTGCTGGATTAGCTCTTTTTTTGTGAACATTTGTAATTTCCTTGTTCATTCACAGGCGATTCCAACCTTTTCCCAACCTAGGGTTATTTAAGCTCTGTTCAATAACGTACTTGGTACTTTATTCAAAATTACACACATAAAGGAATATGTTTATGCGCTATATCGATCCTAACCAACCTGATTCCAAAATACACTTTAAAGCCCAATATGAAAACTTTATTGGTGGGCAATGGGTGGCACCAGTCAAAGGAGTGTACTTTGACAATATTTCACCTGTCGATGGCAAAAGTTTTACTCGCATTCCACACTCAAGTGCAGAAGATATTGAACTGGCACTTGATGCTGCTCACAAAGCAAAAAAAGAATGGAATAAATCATCTCCAACCACCCGCTCAAATCTGTTACTGAAAATTGCAGACCGTATGGAAGCCAATCTGGAAATGCTGGCTGTTGCTGAAACGTGGGACAATGGCAAACCAGTCCGTGAAACACTTGCAGCAGATATCCCCTTAGCCATTGATCATTTCCGTTATTTTGCTGGCTGTATCCGTGCTCAAGAAGGTGGAATTTCTGAAATTGACGAAGATACCATTGCCTACCATTTCCATGAACCACTAGGCGTTGTTGGGCAAATCATTCCCTGGAATTTCCCTATTCTCATGGCCGCATGGAAGTTGGCTCCTGCTTTAGCAGCAGGTAACTGTGTAGTGATCAAACCTGCCGAGCAAACGCCTGTTGGCATATTACTGGTTGCAGAACTCATTCAGGATCTATTACCAGCTGGCGTATTGAATATTGTGAATGGCTACGGCGCCGAGGTGGGCCAGCCACTGGCAACTAATCCTCGTATTGCCAAAATTGCTTTTACAGGTTCTACACAGGTTGGGCAACTGATCATGCGTTATGCAACTGAGAATATCATTCCAGTCACCTTAGAACTCGGTGGGAAATCACCAAATCTGTTCTTTGCTGATGTGATGGATCAGGATGACGATTTTCTGGATAAAACCCTTGAAGGTTTTGCCATGTTTGCCCTAAATCAGGGCGAAGTGTGTACCTGCCCGTCCCGTGCTTTGATTCAGGAAAGTATTGCTGATCGATTTATGGAAAAAGCCATCGAACGGGTGAAACGCATTAAACTTGGACATCCACTTGATACAGAAACAATGGTGGGCGCTCAAGCGTCATTGGAACAGCAGCAAAAAATCTTACGTTGTATTGATACAGGTCGACAAGAAGGTGCCGAAGTACTGCTAGGTGGTCATGACCGTAAAGAGGTTGGTAATGGTTATTACATCGAACCAACGATTTTTAAAGGCCATAACAATATGCAGGTCTTTCAGGAAGAAATTTTTGGCCCTGTCCTCTCTGTAACGACATTTAAGGATTTCGATGAAGCCATTCAGATCGCCAACGACACCATGTATGGTTTAGGCGCTGGTGTCTGGTCACGCTCCACCCATACAGCCTATCGTGCTGGCCGTGCAATTGAAGCAGGTCGCGTCTGGACAAACTGCTACCACATTTATCCTGCCCATGCTGCTTTTGGCGGCTATAAAAAGTCAGGTGTAGGTCGAGAAAATCACAGAATGATGCTTGATCATTATCAACAAACGAAAAACCTTTTGGTGAGTTATTCAACCAAAGCAATGGGCTTTTTCTAGGCTTTCTGGGTAGTCAATTCAACCAGCATGAAGTCGCTGTTAGTACATTCATGCTGGTTCTCCCAAGTCTGTTTGAGGATCGCAAAACACATCACTTTTCAACTGGCTTACAGGTTGACTGCATATTGTCTTGCCTTGATAGATTAGCTAAATCACAAGAACTGGCTTTTTTAAAAAAGAGCATTTAAAAAAAGACCAATACCTAATCAATGGAAGATGGGTTTAACATGAAAAAGAGCACAATCCTAAGTTTTAAACCGCTGATACAGGCGCTCCTTTGTACAGCACTGATCAGTTTTACTGGCTGCAGCTTGCCTGCTGAAACGACACCAACACGCACAAGTCTGGCTTTACCACTGCTTGCGAAGCAAAACTGGGATGTTTTTAATCGGGAGCAAATTAATCAGCTGATCCAACGCTATGGTAAACAAAGTCCACATTATGATGCCCAACATCCTCCCTATATCGTCTCAGACTTTGACAATACTGCAATCTTTCTAGATATAGAGGAAGCCACGCTTATTTATCAGCTTGAAAATTTGCGATTCAAAGTAACGCCAGAACAGCTACAACAGATTATTGGCAAGGATATTAAGACAAGTAATTTCGTTCCAGAATATAACAATCAACAAGATCAACCAGTAAATATCGAAAAAATTTCAGCCGATATTATCCAAAGCTATCGCTGGCTTTACCAAAATTATCAAGGACTTGGAGGTCAATTACCTTTAGAAAAAGTAAAGCAATCCCGCCATTACCAGAACTTTATCACAAAAATGCGCTACCTCTATGCTGCTATTAGCGACACCTTTGATCATGATGTTGCCTATCCTTGGGTAACCTACCTCTTTACTGGATTTAAGGAAACCGAAGTTAGGCAGATGGTTCTGGAAACATTTCTTTGGCAGCAGAAGCAGCCTATTGGCCCAGTCACGTGGACGTCCCCTAAACAACTCGCAGGACAGGCTGGCGTTGTATCAGTAACATGGGAAAATGGGCTAAGGCCTTATAAAGAAATGCAAAATCTATTTCATGTGTTACAACAAAATGGTATCCAGGTTTATGTCTGCTCAGCCTCATTTATTGATGTGGTAAAAGAAATCGCTTCCAACCCTCAGGTCGGTTTCAATATTCCAGAAGATCATGTTTATGCCATGCAATTAGAGCGAGATGGTTATGGAAAAATTAGACCAGAATTTCGTCATGGCTATTTCCAGACTCAGGGAAAAGGTAAAACGCTCACAATTCAGCAGTCTTTAGTTCACCACTATGGCTACGGCCCTCTATTCATTGCTGGAGACAGCGAAGGTGACCAAAACATGATGCAAGATTTTGAGGATACACAAAAAGTACTCATTATTAATCGGTTGAGAAATACTGAAACAGATATTGGGCAATTTTCCCGTTTAGCCGTGCAATCTTATGGTCAAAATAACAGTAAATATCTTCTGCAAGGACGCGATGCTAATACAGGGCTGTTCTTAAGCAGCAATAAAAGTCTGAAATATGGTCAGTCCACCCCCAAATTACTTGCGGACAAATAACTTTTTATTTCACTAAACATTTGATTACTAAAAGGTCAATTCCCAATTTTGGCACAAGATGTGCAAATCGGCATTGCTTTTGCATCTTGCTGATTAAACGAATACATGGAGCTTTGTATGAACAATCAAGAACCCATTTCTGCATTGTCAGCATCCCCAACCTCTTCTGAGGATTATTTTGCCCAAAGACAGCTCAAGCAAGGTGCAGTTGGCTGGTTATTACTCATCGGACTGGGTGTGGCCTATGTAATTTCTGGCGATTTTGCAGGCTGGAATTTCGGTATCGCTCAAGGTGGCTGGGGCGGTATGTTTGTCGCGACCACGATTGTCGCCTTTATGTATTTATGTTTATGCCTTTCCATGTCGGAAATGGCGACGATGTTGCCAACAGCAGGTGGCGGCTATAGTTTTGCCCGTACGGCATTTGGCCCTTTGGGTGGCTATTTAACAGGTACGGCAATTTTGATCGAATATGCAATTGCTCCTGCTGCAATCGCCACCTTTATTGGTGCTTATTGTGAATCACTATTTGGCATCGGTGGCTGGCAGGTCTATTTGGGATGCTATCTCATTTTTATGGGTATTCACCTTAAAGGCGCTGGAGAAGCACTTAAAATTATCTTTGGTATTACACTGGTTGCAGCCATTGCACTGGCTGTTTTTATTGTTGCCATGTTCCCACATTTTAGTCTACAGAACCTGTTTGATATTCCCGCGGGTCAACAACGCGGCGCCAGTGCTTTTCTACCGCACGGGTATCTCGGAATTTGGGCTGCTGTTCCCTACGCAATCTGGTTTTTTCTGGCTGTTGAGGGCGTCCCTCTTGCTGCCGAAGAGGCCAAAGATCCAGCCAAGTCATTACCTCGCGGCCTGATCGGTTCCATGTTGATTTTAACAGCCTTTGCCATGCTGATTTTATTCTTGGGTGCAGGAGCTGCTGGTGCAAGTTCATTGCAACATTCTGGCGCACCACTGGTCGATGCCTTAGTGAAAGTTTACGGTCAAGGTACGTGGCTCGCCAACTTTGTAAACTTTGTGGGACTTGCAGGACTGGTCGCCAGCTTCTTCTCGATTATCTATGCCTATTCAAGACAGATCTTTGCCTTATCCCGTGCTGGTTATTTGCCAACATCACTCTCACTCACCAATCAGAATAAAGCCCCTTATTTGGCCATTATTATTCCAGGCATTATCGGTTTCTTACTGTCTTTAACTAAGGAAGGTGATTTACTGATTTTAATTGCTGTATTTGGAGCCACCATTTCCTATGTATTGATGATGCTTTCACATATCAAATTACGTCTATCCCGCCCACTTATGCATCGTCCTTATAAAACGCCTGGTGGCATTTTCACTTCAAGCATTGCTTTGATACTTGCTGCAATCGCTGTGATTGCTGGCTTTCTGGTCAATCCTAAAGTCTGGTGCATAGCCGCAACGATCTATGCGCTCTTTATTGGCTATTTCATGTTTTACAGTCGTCATCATTTGATACAAGGCACCCCAGAGGAAGAATTTGCTCATCTTAAAGCCGATGAACAGAAATAAATCATCAGATTAAGGAGAATCTAATGCGCTATCGTCAAATCGTGGCTCAACAACAATACAATTTTGCCGACTTGAAAACCTTAATGGCTAAAGCCACCCCTTTACGCTCTGGTGATCAGTTGGCAGGTGTTGCAGCACAAGATGCCACTGAACGCGTCGCAGCACAAATGACACTTGCGGAAGTACCACTCAAGAATTTTTTAAATGAAATGGTCGTGGACTATGAAACGGATGAGATCACCCGACTGATTATGGATGAACACCGGTCAGATCTCTTTGCACCTGTTGCACATTTTACTGTAGGTGATTTCAGGAACTGGCTCTTAAGTGAAGATGCAACGACAGAAAAACTGCAACAGCTTGCTACTGGTTTAACACCTGAAATGGTCGCTGCTGTCAGTAAAATCATGCGCAATCAGGATTTGATTTATGTTGCCAGTAAATGTGAGGTGATTACCCAGTTTCGCAATACCATTGGCTTAAAAGGACATTTATCCACCCGCCTGCAACCCAATCATCCAACAGATGATGTACTCGGTATTTCTGCCAGTATTCTGGATGGATTAATGTATGGCAACGGTGATGCCGTCATCGGTATTAATCCAGCAACAGACAACCTGCATAACTTATCTGAACTGCTCAAACTCATCGATCATGTTATTCAGGAATATCAAATTCCTACCCAGTCTTGCGTCCTGACTCATATCAGTTCAGGTATTCAACTGGCAGAAAGAAATGTCCCGATTGACCTGATGTTTCAATCCATTGCCGGTACACAAAAAGCCAATGAAGGTTTTGGTATTTCTCTAGCCATGTTGCAAGAAGGCTATGAAGCCACGTTGGCTTTAAATCGAGGTAACATTGGAAATAACGTGATGTACTTTGAAACGGGTCAAGGCAGTGCTCTGTCTAGCAATGCACATCATGGTGTTGATCAGCAGACTATCGAGACGCGTGCTTACGCCGTTGCACGTAAATATAATCCTTTACTGGTGAATACGGTCGTCGGCTTTATTGGCCCCGAATATCTTTACGATGGCAAACAGATTATTCGTGCAGGCTTAGAAGATCATTTTTGTGGAAAATTACTTGGCGTTCCGATGGGTTGTGATATTTGCTATACCAATCATGCCGATGCTGATCAAAATGATATGGATGTGCTGTTAACTTTATTTGGAACAGCAGGCATTAATTTTATTATGGGAATTCCAGGTTCAGATGATGTGATGTTGAATTATCAAACCACCTCTTTTCATGATGCGCTTTATCTGCGTCAACTACTTGGACTAAAACCTGCACCTGAATTTTCACACTGGTTAGAACAACAAGGGATCCTGCGACAACAGCAGCATCATATTCATTGGGCAGAGCAAGTGCCCGCCCAATTTTCCAAACTGTTTATGCACTAAGGAAGACACATGAAACTTTCTAAAGATATTCAATATCCTGCTCAGGCTCATCAAGATCAGTGGGAAACGCTAAAACAGTTTACTGATGCCCGCATTGCGATTGGACGTGCAGGATGCAGTATTCCGACTCGTGCATTGCTCGATTTTCAATTGAGTCATGCTCAAGCAAAAGATGCAGTTTTCCAGTCTTTAAATGTCGAATTGCTGGCTGAGCAGCTACTACAACTTGGGTTAAATCCAATCCATGTAAAAAGTCAGGCTGAGCATAAAGAGCTTTATTTAAAGCGTCCTGATTTAGGTCGTCTACTTTGTAGCCACTCTGTTGAACAACTTCAGAAAATTAAAACAGATCAACAGCACTATGATGTCTGTATCGTGATTGGCGATGGTCTATCGGCCCGTGCCATTGAAGAAAATGCTCTCCCTTTTATTCAGGCACTTATTCAGCCCCTTGCAGAGCAACAATGGTCTGTAGCACCTATTGCAATCGCTACAGGTAGTCGGGTTGCCTTGGGAGATAAAATTGCTGAGATTTTTAAAGCACGCATGCTCATTATGCTAATTGGAGAACGTCCTGGACTGAGCTCTCCTGACAGTATGGGACTTTATTACACATGGGAAGCCCATAGTGATTGTCTGGACTCACAACGTAACTGTATTTCAAATATTCGTCCTGCAGGTTTAAGTATTCCTATCGCAACGCAACGCTTATTGGCGTTAATGCATAATTCCAAGCAATTGGGTCGTTCGGGTGTCGATCTTAAAGACGAGCATGTCATCCCTATATTAGGAGAGTCTCAAAACCGTAAGCTACTATTTTAAAATGTTTTTTAAACAATAACGTGCTCTTCTTTATTCAACTTAGGTCAGGATTAAGACATTGACTGTATAAATGCTTTAAGATGCGGTATTTTCCTATATCAATCATGGGTACGCGATAATGACAAAGTCCACCTTTATGAAAACAGTCAATGTTATTCAACACCTTGCTTTTGAAGATCTGGGTTCTTTAGAAGATGTCTTTTATCAGCTCGGTTTTCGCGTACGTTATTTTGAAGCTGGTGTCGATAATCTTAGTCCTGCCCTGAATTATGAAGGACTCACAGTGATATTAGGTGGGCCTATTGGCGTATATGAAACTGAGGATTATCCATTTCTCGTAGATGAAATTGCTGGACTTAAACAACGCCTCAAAGCCAATAAACCAACCATCGGCATTTGCTTAGGTGCGCAATTGATTGCGCATGCATTAGGTGCAAAAGTCTATGCAGGACACCAAAAGGAAATTGGCTGGAGTCAGTTAGAGATTAAAGCAGTTGAAAATAATCCATTAGTAGCCCTCGAAAATGTAGAGGTTTTACACTGGCACGGCGATACTTTTGATCTGCCAAGCAATGCCACCTTACTTGCTAGTTCAGCCATTTACCCAAATCAGGCCTTTTCTATAGGAAACAATATTCTTGCCTTACAGTTCCATCTTGAAATCACTGAACAAAGCTTTGAGAAATGGTTAATTGGTCATACCTGTGAAATACGTCATGCAGGTCTGTCGATTCCGCAGTTAAGAGCAGATAATTTAGCTTATGCAACGCAACTGGAAGATCAGACTGCAAAAGTCATCCAGCATTTCCTTGCGCATTTAGAGCAAGAATAATTTTCAAAGACTTAAAAGAAATCCTCATTTCCAGTGCTTTAATGATTTAAAGCACTTCTTTCTACGCCTAAAAATAAGACAACATGAATGAGAACACATAAAAAAATACACTTTAGGTAGCAAAGGAATACGCTTTAGGACAAATGCTGTAATCCAATCACTGAAATATTGAAAGAAAATCTAATTCATTCTACTGTTCAAAGAATGTGCAGCACATTGCAAAGTGTTTAATAATATTTTTGTGATTGAGAAAAATGGTTATTTTAAAATTTATCAAAAGTTTTCATACGCTGAATACGTATTTAGTTCTGTCTGCTCTTGTACTGATGGTTCTCTTAATCTATTTCTATCAAATCAATCCGCTTTAACTGGAAAATATGAAAATTCCATCATAAGAGAATCATAGTCTATGATTTTTCTAATTATATTTTTATTTAAAGAAAAAGGGCCTAATTTATATTAGGCCCTTTTCGTATTACTTCTTATCTGCTTTAAAGCTGTCTTTCAGATCAAGGATACGGTTAAACACAGGTTTTTCCACTTGATGATCATACTGATCCGCAACAAAATAACCTTCACGTTCAAACTGGAAACGATCTTCAGGTTTTGCTTGTGCCAAAGCAGGCTCAATCACCGCTTGAACGATTTTTAATGATTCTGGATTCAGATGCGCAAGGAAATCATCATCTGCATCAGGCGCAGCTTCATTAAATAAACGGTCATAGATACGAACTTCCGCAGGTACGCCCTTGCTCGCCGATACCCAATGCACCACCCCTTTCACTTTACGCCCTTCAGGATTCTTACCTAAAGTTTCAGGATCAATTGAACATTTAAGCTCAATCACTTCTCCATTGGCATCTTTAATCACTTCATCGCATTTGATGACATAGGCATGGCGTAAACGCACTTCACCATCAGGAATCAGACGTTTAAACCCTTTAGGTGGTACTTCTTCGAAATCTTTACGATCAATATAAAGCTCACGTGTTAAAGGAATAATACGCTCGCCCATATCAACGTTTGGATGACGTGCGTGGGTTAAATCTAGTTCTTCAGGTAAATTGGTAAGCGTGACTTTAAGTGGATTTAATACCGCCATGCCACGTGCTGCTGCATTTTCCAATGACTGACGAATACAGAACTCAAGCATAGCCACATCGACAATACCATCAGTCTTTGAAACACCAACACGCTTACAGAAATCGCGTAAACCTTCAGGTGTAAAACCACGGCGACGCATACCCACTACGGTTGGCATACGTGGATCATCCCACCCCTGTACATAGTTGCCTTCAACCAATTTACGCAATTTACGTTTAGAGGTAATCGTATAGTCAACATTTAAACGTGAAGACTCGTACTGACGCGGTACTGCTTGCGAGTGAACTTTCTCTACAATCCAGTCATAGAATGGACGGTGATCCTGAAATTCTAAGGTACAGAGTGAATGGGTAATGCCCTCGATCGCATCTGACAATGGATGAGCATAGTCATACATTGGGTACATTTTCCATTTATCACCAGTTTGGTGATGCTCTGAATGCAATACACGATAAAGAATCGGATCACGCATATGGACATTTGGGCTAGCCATGTCAATTTTGGCACGTAGAACGGCACCGCCTTCCTGAATTTCACCATTTCGCATTTGTTCAAAGCGCGCTAGGTTCTCGGCAACCGTTGCATCACGGTATGGAGAGTTTTTACCAGGTTCAACGAAATTACCGCGATTCAGCTTAATTTCTTCTGGGGTTTGCAAATCAACATACGCATCACCTTGTTCAATCAACTGAACTGCCCATGCATAAAGTTGATCAAAATAACCTGATGCATAACGCGGCTCGCCATTCCAGTTAAAGCCTAACCATTTTACGTCGTTGGCAATACCATCAACATATTCTTGTTCTTCAGCATCCGGGTTGGTATCGTCAAAACGTAAATTACATAAACCATTGAATTCTTCGGCAATACCAAAGTTCAAACAAATCGCTTTAACATGACCAATATGCAAGTAACCATTTGGCTCAGGTGGGAAACGTGTGACAACTTTTTGGGTACGACCTTCTTTTAAATCATCAGTAATGACTTGACGAACAAAATCTAAGCCTGCCTGTTGTTCTTGCTGCGCAGCATCGACAGAGGCTTGAGTATTCGGCGTCGGGGTCTTTGGCAGTTCTGAAACAACATCATTTGGCTTCATAGGGTGTAAATCACTTCTTACAGTTAAAAAATAGGAAATAAAAACGCAATCTTTACTTTTTCTGAAAGATTTTAACGTTTTTTACTTGCCTTGTAGTTTACAGTTTGCTTATGCTTCTCTCAACCAAAAACCCATGGTCAATTTGCCCATGTTTAGGAGATTAATGTAATGAGTTTTCCTCAAGTCGAATTAAACACCAACAAAGGTCGTATTGTTCTTGAGCTTAACGCTGAAAAAGCACCAAAAACGGTTGCAAATTTCTTAGAATATGTACGTGACGGTTTCTATGACGGCGTAATTTTCCACCGTGTGATTGATGGTTTTATGATCCAGGGCGGTGGCATGGACGAAAACTTCAAAGAGAAAGCAACTCGTGATTCAATCGAAAACGAAGCTGACAACGGCTTAAGCAACGATGAAGGCACAATTGCAATGGCGCGTACTCAAGCTCCGCACTCTGCTTCTGCTCAATTCTTCATTAACGTTAAAAACAACTCTTTCTTAAACCATACTGGTAAAACAGCTCAAGGCTGGGGTTATGCAGTATTTGGTAAAGTTGTTGAAGGTCTTGACGTTGTAAATGCAATTAAAGGCGTTCGTACAGGTAACCGTGGTTACCACGCAGACGTTCCTTTAGAGAATGTTGTGATTGAATCTGCTAAAATTATTTCTGAATAATTTTATCCAGCAGGATTCTTTGTGACTTATCTGTTTATTTCAGATTTACACTTGTCACCTGATCACCCTCGACTCGTTCGAGGGTTTTTGGCTTTATTAGATGAATACAAGAATAAAAATACCCAGCTCTATATTTTAGGTGACTGGTTTAATGCCTGGATTGGTGATGATTATACAGCACCTTGGCTAGATGAAATTATCACCGCCCTACAATCCTTTTCTGCCGCAGGTAATCAGATCTACTTCCAAGTGGGAAATCGTGATTTTGCCTTAGGTCAAAAGTTTTTAGATCAATTCAACGGTACTCTGCTACCCGATGTTTTTGCGATTGAAATTGGTCAAAAGAAATTTCGACTGGAACATGGCGATGCCTTATGTACCGATGATGTGGCTTACCAACGTTTTCGCAAAGTGATTCGTAATCCTTTGCTATTGGGGCTAATAAAACAAACGCCGCTCAGTTTTAGACAAAAACTTGCCAATGGTTTCCGTAAAAAAAGTAGTGCAACCAAACAACTGAAAAGCTATGACATCATGGATGTGAATGCTCAAGCAGTAGAATCCGTGATTGAACACGTTGATTATTTAATTCACGGTCATACCCATCGCCCTGAAATCCATCAACTGCAAAATAAACAGCGTATTGTATTAGGCGACTGGCGCGAAGATTCTGCATGGATATTAGAGCTGAATGAGCAAGAAAATTATCAATTAGATTTTAAACAGTGGAGCTATTAAATAAATTAGCTGAATTCCCTCAATATCCCTTCACTATTTCCATCCTTTTTCAAAGCTTAAATTATTTAGCTTGTTCTTCAGTCACCCTTCTGTCGATTAATTCCTTGCACTACATCAGCGCTTTAGCCATTTTACTTAGCTCAAGCACATACGACTTAAATCTATATAGAAATCACATTTAGCTACTTTCAGCGGCAGTTAGATCAAGTAAAATAAATTAAATTTTTAATTGAGTGAATGACGGATGGATACCTTAGCTACAGCAAAAACACGTTATGCAACCAAAGCTTATGATGCAGAGAAAAAAATTCCAAAAGAACAATTTGAAAAGCTTTTAGAAATTTTACGTTTCAGCCCTTCTTCTGTGAATATCCAGCCATGGCATTTTTTGATTGCCGAAACAGATGAATCCAAACAACGTATTGCATCAGGCTTGACTGGCAACTATGTATATAACGCAGCTAAAGTGCTTCACTCTTCGCATACTTTAATCTTTTGTACGCGTACTGATATCTCGGCTGAGTATTTAGAACAGTTATTACAACAAGATGATCTCAGTGGTCGTTTTAAAGATGAAACTGCAAAACAGGGACAACGCGCCACACGCGAAGGCTATGTGGAGTTTTATCGTAATGAACTTAAGAACCTTTCAGCATGGATGGAAAATCAGACCTATCTGGCATTAGGACAATTACTTTTTGCTGCTGGTCTGGAAGGAATTGACGCAACACCGATGGAAGGCTTTGACCGTGACACCATCAATCAGGAATTTGGATTAACCGAAAAAGGTCTAAAAGCCTCGGTCATCGTGGCCTTAGGATATCGCAGTGAAAGTGATTTTAATGCCAAACTACCTAAATCACGTCTCCCTGACGATGTGATTTTCACTCGTTTATAAGCATTCAAAAAAGGGAGTATTGGTTACTCCCTTTTTACATCATGGCTTTTGCCAGACAAAGTACCGCAACAATACCACTGACCAAACCAATCCAGGTATAAGCCTGTAAACGCTCTTTAAAGAAAATCACACCGCTCAACACACCGAGTACCACCACCAGAATATTCATACCCGCAAAAACAATTGCAGGCGTTTCCTTGAACATCATATGTGCTTTTACATATAAAGCGATATTGGCGAAATTCAGTACACCAAGTACCAAACCCGTAAAAATATTTTTAGGTTGCCAATTCGGTTGTGTAATCGCGATATAAGCAATTGAAAGTATAAAAGCACCTATAAAAGCGAGATTGAGCGTAACAGCGGATTGTAGTCCCAAACTACTGCTATATTTAAGCAGAACATCAATTGCAGCATAACCCGCCCAGACACTGAATAAAAATAAGGCGGACTTAAAGTTTAATCCTTTACTGGCTTTCTCGGTTGCCTGTCCAATAATAATCGCTAAAATTGCGATGATTCCTAACCCCACACCCAGTAATTTGATCTGGCTGAACTGTTCCCCAAAAATAAAATAAGCCGCCAGCAAGGACAAAATCACTGCTAGGCGCTGTGCAATTTCAGTTTTAAGAATCCCGGCGAACTGTAATGATTTTGCCAGACACAGAAAAATACTCGGCAATAAAATGGCAAGAATTAAAATCAACCACCAAGGCGTGTGATTGAAAGAAATATGGGTAATATCGGTCTTGAACCAGTAAAAACATAAAATGCTTGCACTCAAATAATTCCATGCAATCATTTGAAAAACATCAAATCCCTTTGCCTTCAGGTATTTCAATACAATCGAGACGAGAACACTACAACATGCCGCAGCAACAATCATTTCCATAATATTTATTCTAGCTTTTTAAAACACAAAAAAATGCCAGTCGATTAAAAGACTGGCATTTTCTTAAAGATCATCAATCAATTAACGATTATTTTCGTCTTCTTGACCATCTTCAAATTTAGTTTCGCCATCGAAGCCACCTTGATGACCGCCACCGAAGCCGCCTTGACCACCGAAGCCGCCTTGACCGCCGAAGCCACCTTGACCACCGAAGCCGCTTTGACCGCCACCGAAGCCACCTTGACCGCCGAAGCCACCTTGACCACCGAAGCCACCTTGACCACCAAAGCCACCTTGACCACCGAAGCCACCAGTAGAACCTTGACCACCGAAGCCGCCAGTAGCGCCTTGAGCTGGAAAGCCACCTGCAGCGCCTTGAGCACCAGCTGGACGTGGGTTACGTGCAGGAACAACTGTAGAAATCGCGTGTTTGTAAACCATTTGGCTTACTGTATTCTTCAATAAAACGACATATTGGTCAAATGACTCAATGTGTCCCTGCAATTTGATACCGTTTACAAGGAAAATAGAAACTGGAATACGTTCTTTACGGAGAGAATTTAAGAACGGATCTTGTAAAGTTTGACCTTTAGACATTTTTAACTCCAAAAAATTTTTAAATCAGCGCAAAAAAACTATCTTTATTTTTCAACTAAAAATTATTAAAAAGACAGCTTGCGAATTTTGCTTTATCCAAAGAAGTTTCGCAAGTCTTCTTTCGCCTGCTTTATCGTCACGTAAGTTTTAAAATCGTGTATTTCTTGCAAAGAACGTAACCAAGTGTATTGACGTTTTGCTAATTGCCTTGTAGCAAATAGCGCTTTGTTCTCCATTTCTACTTTATTTTCGAGACTCAAGTCACTTTTTAATAAAAATTCTAAAGCTTGACGATAACCGACAGACCGCATAGATGGCAAATCATCATTTAAATCGTATTTTTCAATCAGTTCCTCTACTTCATTCAAAAAACCCATATCCCACATATTGCGCAATCTTTGCTCAATACGTTGATGTAATTCTAACCGATCAGGCATTAATGCGTAGTTATGAAATGTGTAACGATATGGTTGATTTTTAGGTTGTTCAGCTTGTAATTTTGTTATTGGCTCACCCGTAATCCGATAAACTTCCAATGCCCGAATAATTCGTTGTTTGTCTGACACTTTGAATTTCTGCCCAGCAATTGGATCCACTGCGACCAATTCGTCATAAACCGCCTGCCAACCTTCTTGTTCTGCTTTTAAATTGATGGCATCCCGAATACTTTGATCTGCATTAGGTAAATTATCAGCCAGTCCTTCTAACAGAGACTTAAAGTACAACATGGTTCCCCCCACCAAAATCGGAGTTTTACCGCGTGCGTGCATATCATCAATCAGTGGGCAGACATCTTCTACAAATTGCGCCGCTGAATACACTTCTAATGGCGTAATAATATCAATTAAGTGGTGCGGATACTGTTCCTGCTCTTCTTTGGTCGGCTTAGCAGTTCCAATATCCATATCTTTATAAACTAAAGCCGAGTCCACAGAAATCAGTTCATAATTACCACGCTCGTAAAGTTCACATGCCAATGCAGTTTTACCACTTGCGGTAGGCCCCATTAAATTGATGACGGGCAATTGATTTGACATGTAAAACTACTCTCCTCGAGCAAATAATTTATCTAGTTGATGCAATGGAAAAGCGCGCCAGGTTGGGCGACCATGATTACACTGACTGGCGAATTCGGTCTGTTCCATTTGACGCAATAAGGCATTCATTTCTGAAAGGCTTAATTGACGATGAGCACGTACCGCACCATGACATGCCATTCCAGCTAAAAGCTCATCACGTTTTTGTAATAAACCTTTGGCTTCATCATTTGGATCCAAATCATTTAATAGTTCTGGAATTAGATTACCAAAATCAGCTTTGTGCAAAATGGCAGGCACACCACGTACAATTACCTGCTCATCGCCATACTGATCAATTTCCAAACCTAACCGTTGCAATTGTGGCTGTAGATCCTCAATTCGCGTCGCCTGCATACGGGTAATAGACACCACTTTCGGAATCAGCAATTGCTGTGAGGTCCAGAACTCAGCCTTATCCCATGCCGATTTCATTTGTTGTAACAGAATCCGCTCATGAGCAGCATGCATGTCCACAATAATCAGGCCTTCCGTATTCTGAGCCAGAATGTAGATACCATGTAGCTGAGCAATCGCGATACCCAACGGAAACTCATCTACTCGGGATGGAGCATTGTCTTCTTCAGTCGTTGTCTCAGACTCTTCACGTAAAGGCGCCAAATAGGTTTTCAAGGCATTATTTAATTGTCCCGAACCGTTATATTTGGGTTGCTGAGTCTGGGCTGAATTATACTGTACCGCCTGTGGGCGACTCTGATTAAAATCAGTTAACAAGTCTGTCGACACTGCAGCGGGCTGATTAGATTGCAGTTCTGCTTCTACTGCTGCACGATGTAAATTGAATTGCTCTTGATATTTCGGCTGCGGTTGATAATTAAAATGATCATCCGCTTCAGCTGTTTTCATGGCCTGTGCCAAATCAGCAGTTGCCGTCTGGAACTGCGACAAGGTTGCTTTAGCATAATGACGCACAAATTCATGCACTTCACGTTGATTCAAGAAGCGAATTTCATGCTTGGTTGGATGCACATTGACATCAATATTTTCAGGATCAACTTCTAAAAATAATAAATAAGAAGAATGCTGATGCCCATGTAAAATACCGTCATAGGCCATACGCAAGGCATGCGAAATGGTCTTATCTTTAACAATACGGCCATTCACATAAACATATTGCAAATCTGCTTGAGCACGCGCATCGGATGGATGCCCCAACCAGCCAGACAAGCGCATATTGATACTATCCGAATCAATCCAGTAGGCATTTTGAATAAATTGCTGACCCAATAATTGTTGCACACGCTGATAACGTAATTCGCCACTATCCGCGATCGGCAGATTTAAACGAATATTATCGTTATGTTCCAGAACAAAACGGATATCGAAATGCGTTAAAGCCAGACGGCGAACGATTTCTTCAATATGATTAAATTCTGTAGTTGGTTTTTTTAAGAATTTACGGCGTGCGGGAACATTAAAAAATAAATCCTGCACACGAATATGCGTCCCTTTCTGGGCGGCCACGGCCTGAATCTGCTGATGATCAAAAGCCGTCCCATTCACTTCAACCTGATAGCCAACACCCTGTTCATCCTGACTGCTGGTTAAGGTTAAACGTGATACGGCTGCAATAGATGCTAAAGCTTCGCCACGAAAGCCCAGACTCACAATCGCATGTAAATCATCTGCGGTTTGAATTTTGCTGGTAGCATGACGCATCACCGCTAAGGGTAAATCTTCTGGATGAATCCCGTTACCATTATCAATGATTTCAATCAGGGTAGAACCGCCCTGCGCCACCCGAATAATCAGTTCAGTTGCGCCCGCATCAATCGAGTTTTCTAATAATTCTTTGACCACTGATGAAGGACGTTCAATGACCTCACCCGCTGCAATCTGGTTGGCTAAAGCAGCATCAAGGGTATGAATACGACGAGTTGCATCATGCGCCATTCAGTTGTTCCTGCAAAATTTGAATTAAAGGTTCTGATTCTGTGCTTAAGGTGACAGATCGGGTCAATTCATCCTCTGATTTTTGAATATCAATCACGATATCTGGCTTTGGAATCTCATCGCCACCTTTAGATGGCCATTCAAACAGAAATAAGGCATCGGGCGTTTCCAGATAATCACGAATCCCCATCAATTCCAATTCATAAGGATCATCTAAGCGATATAGATCGAAATGGAAAATTTCTTTACCCTGAATAATGTACGGTTCAACCAACGTATACGTCGGGCTTTTTACCGAACCTTGATGACCGAGGTTTTGTAAAAAATAACGGGTAAAGGTCGTCTTGCCAGCACCCAAATCACCAATCAAGTAAATAATGCCTGAATGCACGTGCTGAGACAGGATGCGTGCAAACTGTTGAGTGTCTTGTTCATGATTTAAGTTGAATTTCACTGAATATGACATGGCAAATAGAACAAAATTGGGATGCTGGCTATGATAACATTGCCCTGCTTCAAAGCCTAATAAACTCCTTTTAAACTGGCTTTTTTTACATCGTTTATACTGAGTCGTATCGCTGCATGACCTCTATTATTGAATTTGCTCCGCCACTGATCGACGGCGTGAGTGCCAGTAAAGTCTTTTTACCTCATGATGCTTCTGCAAACACTATTTTTGACTATCTCTGCCAGCATTTCCCTCATATACAACAAGAAGAATGGCAACAACGCTTTGCCGATGGGCTGATCTATGCAGCAGATGGTGCAAGACTCAATATAGAAAGTAGTTACACGCCCAATACTCACATTTTTTATTATCGTTTTCTCGCGCATGAAACTCATGTGCCTTTTCAACATGAAATTTTATTTGAAAATGAAGATTTGCTGGTGGTCGATAAACCCCACTTTCTCACTATGACTCCAACTGGACAATATGTTCAGGAAACGCTTTTGGTGAGATTAAAGAAACAAACAGGATATGCCGACCTCACGCCGATTCATCGACTGGATCGGGAAACGGCGGGTGTGGTTTTATTCTGCAAGACAACTGCTACCCGTGGCATTTATCAGCAGCTTTTTGCCGAACGTAAAGTCGAAAAGACTTACCACGCTATTGCGGCTTATCGGGCAGAACTCAACTTTCCGCAAATCTTGCAATTGCATCTGGAGAAAGGAAATCCTTTTTACACCATGCAAATTAATCCCGAAAAAGCTGAGAATACAGAAACACTCATTGAGTTGTTGGAACACAACCAACAGTACGCAAAATACCAGCTCAAACCCAAAACGGGAAAGCAACACCAGTTACGTGTGCATTTAAATTATCTCGGCATTCCAATTTTAAATGACCCTTTTTATCCAGTTGTCGCACATAAAGAAGACGATGATTTCAGCCACCCATTACAGCTATTGGCGAAGGACATTCATTTCATAGATCCTATTCTAAAACAGGAAATGGCCTTTAAATCCAACTTTGAACTGACACTGTAGTTACATCGTAATGACAAAAATTCTATTTTTTCACCTCAAAAATATTGAAATTACATTGCAATGGTTTAAAATACATGACGATAACTAAAAATATGTGGTTACATTCTTAATGCGTAAAACAGAAGTTTATCAGGTTCGCCTCGATTCTCAGGAAAAGAAACAGGCCTTTGCCGTTTTTAAGCAGTTGGGTATCTCCCCTGCTCAAGCCGTTCGCCTTTTCTTTAAACAAGTCGTACTGACCAAGTCGATTCCTTTTGCAATTGAAAACCAGAACATCAATATGGAACAACTGCTTAAGTTACGTAAATCGAAAGCCGCAGCATCTGCCGAAAATCCTTCAGCAGTTGAAATTGAGGACGATCACGAAGATCTATTTGAAGAATTGAATGCGCTGTTAGGTGAAAGTGACAAAACTTAACAATGTTGCATTTATAAACAAGTTTTTATTTTTTAAGCTGAATTTTTTTCGCTATTCTGACAGTCCAAATAAAACTATAAGTGTAAGGATGGGCTGGAATGATTGTTAAGCGAGCAACAAAGGAAGATCTTCATCAACTTGCTGTCTTGTTTGACGAATACCGTCAATTCTACGGTGCATCATCAAATCTTGAACAATCCTATCAATTTCTTAAACATCGTTTTGATAATAAAGACAGTGTTATTTTCATTCACGTTAAAGATGATGTATTCACAGGTTTTGTTCTACTCTACCTTGCCTTTTCTTCAGTTGCCTGTGAAACCTATTACCTATTAGATGATGTCTATGTCACCCCAAGTTATCGTAAACAGGGTTCCGCTAAACAGTTGATTGATACCGCCATACTTTTTGCCCGTCATGAAAATGCTCAACGGATTAGTCTGGAAACCCAAAAAAATAATTATCAATCCCATCGCCTCTATGAACAAATGGGATTTATTCAGGACAGTGAGTTTAAAACCTATCATTGCTTCCTGAAATAATTAAGCTTCTACAGCGATATTTTGGCTCAACTGTTTTTGTTCATCACTTAAATACATCCATTCACCTTCAGGTAAGTCTGGAAGTTCAAGCAAACCGACTTGATGCCGATGTAAAGCTTCCACTTTATTCCCCACAGCAGCCAACATCCGCTTAACTTGATGATAAACACCTTGATGAATGGTCATGCTCAACTGATGTTCCGAGAATAATTCGATATCTGTTGCAGCATAAATCCCCTTTTCATTTCTAAGTTCAACACCTTGCTGCAAGCCCTGAATTTGCTCAGGTGTGATCGGATCTGCTGTCGTGACATGATAAACCTTAGGCACATGTTTACGCGGATGGGTCAATGCTTGTAAAAATTGCCCATTATCGGTGAGGAGCAATAAACCCGTAGTGTCCTGATCCAGTCGCCCTACGCATTGAATACCACGATGAAGTAAAATTTCAGGAAATAAGCTAAATACACTTTTATGATGCGTAGCCTGATGTGAACATTCATAGCCTTGCGGTTTGTTTAAAACAATATAGACATGCTCGCGATATTGATATTGTTCACCAAAGACCTGAAATACAAGCTGATCAGTATTGATATTCTGTTTGGGATTATCACAAATCTGATTTTCAATCTGGACAGAACCATTTTTAATTAACTGCTGGCAATATTTACGTGAACCAAAGCCTTGAGATTGCAAAATTTTTTCCAGCAGCATATATAAATCCTAAACAAAACTTTTTCTATTGTACCCGATTAGCGTAAAGCCCGTTGTTCATTGCGCATTCATTCTTTATTTTTATAATTTATTCACAATGTCTTCACTTGTAATAGAACTCAAACAAAACCCTCGTGAAACTCTCTCAATCCAGATATTGCACTCCATAATTTCACTAAAAAGTCTTGTTACATTTGTCACAAGCAAAAAGAATACTGTCCAAAAGAATGGATAAGGAGTTTCATCATGAAATCAAATATGTGGTTATGTGGCGTTATCTTGGCAGCCTCGTCAATGGTCACTGTTGCACATGCAGACAATACCACTCGTGTTGCAGCAACCTCGGCTTTAGGCAGCGTAGTCGGTACAGCTATAGGTAAACAACTGGGCGGTAATACGGGTGCCATGATTGGTTCAGCAATTGGTGGTGCTGGCGGTGCAGCTGCATCAAGTAATCGTCGTGACCGTACTGAAGCTGCGATTGGTGGTGGTTTAGGTGGTGTCGGTGGTTATACTGTCGGTCGTAACATGGGTGGAACCAATGGTGGCTATATCGGTGCTGCATTAGGTGCTGCTGGTGGTGCCGCTTTAGGTCAAAAAGTAGGTCAGGATCGTGATGATGACCGTCGCTATGATCGCCGTTATGACAACCGCCGCTCGTATGACGATCGTCGTTATTACAATTCACGTCATAACTACCGTCATGACAATGGTCGCCATCGTGGTTGGTACAAAAACCGTTAATCCATTCGGTCGAATATTCGCTTTACCCTTTATAGCACCTTCGGGTGCTTTTTTTATGGGATTGAAACAATATATCGAACAAATTCGATATACAAACTCAAACTTATATCGTAGTATTTCGATATATGGTTTTGAGATGTAATGATGAAAACACTACAAGATATAAAGTTCTCTATTTTGGAATTAGCCCCTGTTAGAGATGATAAGACTATTGAATTTTCACTACGCCATGCTTTGGAGCTCGCACAACATGCCGAAAAGCTAGGTTATGAACGCTTTTGGCTGGCAGAACATCATAACATGGATGGAATTGCCAGTTCTGCTACAGCGGTTTTATTGGGTTTTATTGCTGCAAATACGCAAAAGATCCGCTTGGGTTCAGGCGGTATCATGTTACCAAACCATGCGCCACTGGTTGTTGCTGAACAATTCGGCACATTGGCAACCTTGTACCCTGATCGTTTTGAACTGGGCTTGGGTCGTGCACCTGGTACAGATCAGATGACCATGCGTGCGTTACGCCGAGGCCGTCAGGAAACTGAAGATCAGTTCCCACAAGATGTGCTGGAGATTTTACAATATTTCAAAGCTCCACAACCTAATCAGCGCATAATTGCAACACCTGGGCAAAATACCCACGTTCCAGTCTGGTTATTAGGCTCAAGTTTATTTAGTGCGCAGCTGGCAGCCAAGCTTGGGCTGCCTTATTCATTTGCTTCGCATTTTGCTCCACGAATGTTAGGTCAAGCAATCGAAATCTATCGAGATAATTTCCAGCCTTCTGAGTATCTGGACAAGCCTTATGTTTCAATGGGCGTCCCTACTGTGGTCGCCGATACAGACGAAGAAGCACAATATCTGGCAACCAGTTCGTATCAACGTATTTTGAATCTGATCCGTGGTCACAGCTTGAAACTTAAGCCACCGATTGAATCTACTCAAGGTCTGGCAACCAGTGCTGAGCAGCTTGCCATTCAGAATTTCTATGCTATGGCTCAAATTGGTTCGGCAGAAACCGTTAAAGCGGGTTTAAATAAAATCGCCAGCCAATATGAGGTTGATGAGTTTATTTTCACCTGTGATATTTATGATACAGAGAAACGTTTAGAAAACTTTAGCCTGTTGATGGATCTTAAGAACAGCTAAATGCCGCTATCTGAAAGTAAGCATTATTTTTCGCAAATGATGCTTACTTCACGACACCGATATACTGATAAAACGTATTGGTTTTGCGATAACGCAAATACTTGGCTTGTGGTTTTCCATTTTTATCCAACAGCATAATATCAATATGATTCAGATTTTTATCACTACGAATATAGTCAGGAACATCATTCGGACCTTCATGATTGTTACAATCAAAATCGACCTGTATGCGATCCAGTAATTTGGTTTTGGTCTGGAATATTTTTACTGTCTGAATCAGTCCCGTTTGAGTCGGCTGCAAAGCATCAATCGTATAAGCACCAATACAACTGCTACCTTTATAATAACTATTCACCAAATAAACAGGTTTTTCCATTAATACAGTTTGTTTAACATCAAAAATCAAACCCGTCTCGACAGGTGTTAAATGAGTTTTCCCACTCTTTTGAGTTTGCACATAAGATGAGTATTCCCCCATCGTTCCGCCACCGCCCACATCAAAAGTATAAAACTTTAAATGTTTATCTGGTGAAAACTGAATACGCACATGGTAATGGTCTTCAAAAGCGGGAAAGGAATAATTGAAACTGGCAGGATCATTCTCTATTTTATTGACGATATCAGACTCGATTGTCTGATTGACCTGATAAAAGTCTTTATTCGCATATTTTTGAATCAGCTTTTTCTCAAACTGCGCCAATGTTTCTGCATAGGTTTGCGAAACCACAAGAAGTGGTAGAAGAAGTACCAGTTTTTTCATTCTATTTTCCTGTTCTTGTCATTCTGGAAATAAAAAAGCGCAGCACTTCGACCACGCTTTTCGATTGAAACACCTATTTAACCAATACGACGTTTTAAACCAGTCATCTGTAAAACACGGGTTGAAATTTCTTCAATCGACATCTCGGTGACATTGAGATATTTAATCCCTTCCGAGATATAAATGCCTTCAACCGCACGTAGCTCCATCTGGCACTGACTAAAACTTGAATAACGACTATTGGCCTTACGCTCATTGCGAATTGCCACCAGACGCTCTGCATCAATCATCAAACCAAACAGTTTATGCTTATGTTCACGTAGCACTTTTGGCAAACGGTTATCATCCAGATCTTCCTCGGTTAAAGGATAGTTTGCAACACGAATACCAAATTGTAATGACAAATAAATCGAGGTTGGCGTTTTACCAGAACGAGACACACCAATCAAAATGATATCGGCTTTGTCATAATGACGTGTTCTCGCCCCGTCATCATTATCCAGTGCGAAATGTACTGCATCGATACGGGCTTTATAATATTCAGAATCTGTTACGGCATGCGTTTGTCCAACCAATGTCGTTGGCGGAACCCCTATTTCTTGTTCTAATTTACTGATTAAACCTTCAAACACATCCAGATTGACTGCTTTGGCCGTATTGATAATTTCACGGACATGCGGATCGACCAGCGTATCAAAAACCAACGGTAAAGAGCCATCCCGAGACTGGCACGCATTGATCTCTGCCACAGCGACCATTGCTGCCTCTTCTGTCGCAATATAAGGCATGATATGGATATCAAAATCCACGTTTGGAAATTGCGCAAGTAGTGAATGTCCAAGGGTTTCTGCGGTAATTGCGGTGCCATCCGAAATAAAAAAAACGCTCCGTTTAATTTCTTTACTTACGGGCATCAAAATTCTCCTTAAACATTTGTCTTAGTGCTCTATAATCTTTATAGTAAACTCATCTAACATGACTGTCGCTTAGTAAAATACTAAATCTAGGCACTTTTGTATAATTTCATACCAATGATGGTCATTCATACTGCAAAAAAAGTGGAGTAAATACTTTGGAAGCGCGCGTAATCGGTCTGGAAAAATTAGGAAAACACGATGTCGAACTCGTAGGTGGGAAAAACTCATCTCTGGGTGAAATGATCAGCCATTTATCCAATGCTGGTGTATCGGTACCAGGTGGTTTTGCAACAACTGCTGCTGCCTATCGTGAGTTCTTGGATCAAAGCGGCTTAAATGCTCGAATTCAGGCTGAACTTACCCAACTCAATGTTGATGATGTCATTGCACTTGCTGAGACTGGTGCGAAAATCCGTAAATGGATTGTTGACACTCCGCTTACTGCGACATTAGAACAAGAAATTCGTGATGCTTTTGCAGCACTTTCAAACGGCAACCCAGACATTGCCGTTGCTGTACGTTCTTCGGCAACTGCTGAAGACTTACCTGACGCTTCATTTGCAGGGCAACAAGAAACTTTCTTAAATATCCGTGGTATTGATAATATTCTTATCGCGATTAAAGAAGTATTTGCTTCTCTTTATAATGACCGCGCAATTGCTTACCGTGTACACCAAGGTTTTGAACATAGTGTTGTTGCCCTTTCTGCTGGTGTACAACGTATGGTTCGCTCAGAAACTGGTGCTGCTGGTGTTATGTTTACACTAGATACCGAATCTGGTTTCCGTGATGTCGTATTTATTACTGCATCTTACGGCTTGGGCGAGATGGTTGTACAAGGTGCAGTTAACCCTGACGAATTCTATTTATCAAAACCATTATTAAATGCGGGTAAACATTCTGTTTTACGTCGTAACCTCGGTTCTAAACACCAGAAAATGATTTATGGTGAAGAAGGTGCGGCGGGTAAATCTGTTGTAATCGTTGATGTTGAAAAACAGGAACGCCAACAGTTTGCATTAAATGATCATGAGCTTCACGAATTAGCGAAGCAAGCTTTGATCATTGAACAGCATTATGGTTCTCCAATGGACATCGAATGGGCGAAAGATGGCGATGACGGCCAAATCTATATCGTTCAAGCACGTCCAGAAACAGTAAAAAGTCGCCAGAATGTCGGCACAATGGAACGTTACCTGTTAAAACAACGCGGTACTGTTATTTGTGAAGGTCGTTCAATCGGTCAACGTATCGGTTCTGGTAAAGTCCGCGTTGTCACGTCGATTAAAGAAATGGATAAGGTACAGGACGGTGATGTACTTGTATCTGACATGACTGACCCAGATTGGGAACCAGTGATGAAGCGTGCCGCTGCCATTGTGACCAACCGTGGTGGTCGTACCTGTCACGCAGCAATTATTGCTCGTGAATTAGGTGTTCCTGCGATCGTCGGTTGTGGTAACGCAACAGAAGTTCTTGCTGATGGTCAGGAAGTCACTGTTTCATGTGCTGAAGGTGATACAGGCTTCATTTATGAAGGCGCGCTAGACTTTGAAGTGCAACGCAACTCAATTCACTCTATGCCACAATTACCGTTCAAAATCATGATGAACGTGGGTAACCCTGACCGCGCATTTGACTTTGCTCAGATTCCAAACGAAGGGATCGGCCTTGCACGTCTTGAGTTCATCATTAACCGTATGATTGGCGTACACCCGAAAGCATTATTGAACATTGACAGCTTACCACGCGAAACACGTGCCGCTGTTATGGCACGTACTGCGGGCTACTCTTCTCCAATCGAATTCTATGTTGAGAAATTGGTTGAAGGTATTTCTACCCTTGCAGCCGCATTTGCAGACAAGCCAGTGATCGTTCGTATGTCTGACTTCAAGTCAAACGAATATGCAAACTTGATCGGCGGTAAACTTTACGAGCCAGAAGAAGAAAACCCGATGTTGGGCTTCCGTGGTGCAAGCCGTTATGTTTCGGATAACTTCCGTGACTGCTTCGAACTTGAATGTCGTGCATTGAAAAAAGTTCGTGATGAAATGGGCTTAACCAACATTCAAATCATGATCCCATTTGTACGTACGGTTTCTGAAGCAAAACGTGTGATCGAATTACTTGCTCAAAACGGCTTGAAACGTGGTGAGAACGGTTTAAAAGTAATCATGATGTGTGAACTTCCAACCAATGCATTATTGGCTGAACAGTTCCTTGAACACTTCGATGGCTTCTCGATTGGTTCAAACGACTTAACCCAGTTAACACTCGGTCTTGACCGCGACTCTGGTATCGTTTCTCACCTGTTCGACGAACGTGATCCAGCAGTTAAAGCGCTTCTTTCTATGGCAATTCATGCATGCCGCAAAGCAGGCAAATACGTTGGTATTTGCGGTCAAGGTCCTTCGGATCATCCTGACCTTGCGAAATGGCTCATGGAACAAGGCATTGAGTCTGTATCATTGAACCCTGACTCAGTGCTTGATACTTGGTTCTTCCTTGCTGAAGAACAGATCAAGAAAGCTTAATCTTTTTTAGAAAAAGACCCTCTTTCGTAGGGTCTTTTTTCATCGTAGGGTCTGTTGGCACTTCAGAGATACTTGTGACATGAGCCATTTTTGGCGCAAGATTTTTTTGCTATCAGGCAGGCATGGCTTACGTAATTTAGCTATTCTAAATAAGTAAGACATAACGTCGTAATGGCAAAAATGTCCTTGTCCCGTACGGTTATGGCAAAAACCGCCCCAAACTTCGTTATGAAACTTGACAAGGGGTTTGCCATTGTCTACGTTTCATGCCTTGTTTGGGTTGTTTTAGCCTATAACACAAGACATGTCTGAAATGTCAACACCCCCTGTAATTGAGATTTTTAAATTATGCAAATTTACTTGGCTCGTAACAATCAACAAGCTGGTCCCTATAGTTTAGAACAAGTGAACCAAATGCTTGCCAGTCAACAAGTTTTATTGACGGATCTGGCTTGGCACGAAGGTATGACTGAATGGAAAACACTTGGTGAACTTACTCAAGGTAAACTTGTATACGAACCTGTAGGTTACACACCTTTTAGTGCTCCGATTAAAACAGAAACAGAGAACGCTTCTTTTAAAATCAAGGTTGAGCAAAAAGCCAAACCAGAATTAGCACCCTTCCACTCTCGTGCGCTTGCAAAAGTACTGGACTTGATTCTTTGGTTGCCAATGGCAGCTATTCCTTCTTTCTTCTTTAACGAAAGCCAATATAAAGAATTGTTTGAAATTCAAAAGCAATTACAGGCAGCTCAAGTTGCATCAAGTAAGGCTGTTGAATTACAGCAGCAGCTGATGCACCTTATTCCGAATGAAGCATGGATGAGTATTTTTGCCTATCTAATTATCATGCTCATGATTCAGGCTTTTTTTATTGCAAAATCAGGTCAGAGTATTGGTAAGAAAATTGCGAAAATTAAAATTGTAGATGCCGAAACATTTACTCAAGTCAGTACAATTCGCGCTTTTTGGTTACGCAGTATTTTGTTCATTATTTTAAATCTGCTGTTTATGCCATTTATTACAATTGTTGATTATGCTTTCTTCGCATTGAACAAAAATCGTCAAACTCTGCACGATAAATTGGCAAAAACCAAGGTAATTAAACAGTAATCACAAATCAATAAAGAAAAGAGGATTTATTCCTCTTTTCTTTTATATTAAATTGATATCTATACAAAAAGAACTTAACTCAACCTTAATTCCTACAAGATAAATCGGGTTTTAAAACAAGCATTTCAGGCCACTTTATCAGTAGCTTAGTTCTTCAATATGAGGCATAATGCCCAACAACGTAGCGGTGTCGCGTGATTGCTAAGCATTTTTTAAACAATTCTTATCAATCACGCGACACTTTAATCGCTATCCCATAATTTAATTAGGGAATGGGACTCTTCACCGAGGTTGTAAAATGAGACAAACGATTTTAGCTGTATTGTCTTTATCTGCGATGGCCGCGCTCTTAACTGGGTGTGGCGGTGATATGGTACTTCTAAACAATAAAGGTCCAGTTGGTCAAGGTCAAAGTAACTTGATGATGACTGCGATCTATTTAATGCTATTGGTGGTAATTCCATCAATTGTTATGGCATTGTGGTTTGGTTGGAAATATCGCGCGTCGAATAAAGATGCAGACTATAAACCTACTTGGGCACACTCTACGACAATTGAGATCGTTGTTTGGGGTGTTCCTGTCATTATTATTGGTATTTTAGCTTGGTTAACTTGGTGGGGTTCCCACAAGTACGACCCTTACCGTCCGTTAGAATCTGATAAAGCACCATTAACTATTCAAGCTGTCGCTGAACAGTTCAAGTGGATTTTTATCTATCCTGAGCAAAACATTGCAACGGTAAATGAAGTACGCTTCCCAGAGCAAACACCAGTAAGCTTCAAGATCACTTCTAACTTTACGATGAACTCTTTCTTCATCCCACAGTTAGGTGGCCAGATCTACGCAATGGCTGGTATGCAAACTCACCTGCACCTATTAGCAGATGAACCAGGTATTTTCCGTGGTTTCTCAGCAAACTATTCAGGTTACGGTTTCTCACAAATGCGCTTTAAAGCACACAGTGTGACTGAACCAGAATTTGCACAATGGGTAGCAGACATCAAAGCTGGTAAAGGCGACACAATCGTTGTTGATGACCATGGTACAAAAGCCATTCAAAAACCGATCCTTGACCAAGCCGAGTTAGCAACGCTGAAAGATGGCGATCGTTCTAAGCATCAGATCGAGCATTTAGTGAATCGTGCTAAAGCTGCTGGTGATGAAGAAGCGCTTGCTAAAGCTGAAGCGATGACACCGTTCCCGACTAAGCCACACCCAGTGACTTATTACTCATCAGTTGAACCAAAATTGTTTGAAACAATCATCAACCACTATATGAGTAACTATCACGGTGCTGACCATTCTGCTGGACATGCAACAGCAGAAACTCATGCTGCAGCAGAACACGCTGCTCAAGGGGAATAAGACATGGATATGATTTTTGGTAAACTTGGGTGGGATTCGATCCCGACAGAACCCCTTGTACTTGTCACCATGGTCTTTATGGCACTTGGTGCAATTGCTGTTTTAGGCGGTATCACCTATTTCAAAAAATGGGGATATTTGTGGAATGAGTGGTTTATTACTGTAGACCATAAAAAGATTGGTATCATGTATATCATCGTATCTGTTGTCATGCTTTTGCGTGGTTTCGCCGATGCGATCATGATGCGTCTACAACTTTTCCTCGCTAAAGGCGGCGGTGAAGGTTACTTACATCCTGACCACTACGACCAGATCTTCACCGCGCACGGTGTTATCATGATCTTCTTCGTGGCAATGGGTCTCGTTGTCGGTATGATGAACATCTCTGTACCTTTACAGATTGGTGCTCGTGACGTTGCTTTCCCATTATTGAACTCTTTAAGCTTCTGG